>ENA-OQIO01000349-OQIO01000349.1-human-gut-metagenome-genome-assembly--contig:-NODE-349-length-25003-cov-6.640617_pt1 | contig 25003 bp, 25 predicted proteins | sample MGYA00242573_ERZ504737 | MGnify/ENA primary metagenome ERZ504737 (study PRJEB26092, sample SAMD00036203) | human gut metagenome | host: Homo sapiens | study: EMG produced TPA metagenomics assembly of...
GTCACGATAAATTCAAAATCACGAATGTGCGACACTAAACGCGTCGTCTTATTGTTGTGGGTACCATGAAAATAAGAACGCACACGATTCTTTAATACTTTTGCCTTACCCACATACAATATATCTGATTCTCATCTTTCATGATGTAACAACCAGGAGAATCTGGAAGTAAGGCTAATTTATCTTGTAGATGTTTAGAAACACTCATTTTATCCCCTACTTTAATATAACGATAGTTGCACCAAGTCCACCTTCACTTGGACCGGCACTGTTAAACTTAGAAACATTTGGCTGTTTCTTTAAATCCTTCCATACGGCTGTACGCAAAGCACCCGTACCCATACCATGAATGATACGTACTTGTTTAATGTGTTTAACGACAGCTTGATCTAAATATTTATCTAAAGCAGCAATGCCTTCTTCAACACGCATTCCAATTAGATTCAACTCCAAAGGAAAACGACTAGATACCGATTCTACATGCGCTTTATAAGTTGCTTTCTTGATTTGTGGCTTATGCATAGGCTCCAACTTCGAAATTTTCACCTTCATCTTCATACCATTCGTTAAAACGGTAGCTTCATTTCTTCGAATATCCACAATTTCACCATGCGAATTCAAGCCTGTGATTTTTACATAATCACCAACCTTAAATTCTTTCTTATCTTCTTCAACTTCTTCAACATGCTCATTTAAAAGATCCAGTTCATGCATCTTTTCAATCTGCTTATGCTGCTTACCCGTCTTTTCTTTACGAAGCACAGTTAAGATTTCTTTGGCCTCTGCCTTTTTCTTTTCGAGCATCTCATTCAATTGTTCCTGATACGATGCATCCAATTGGGCCTTACGCTTTTCGATTTCTTTTTCTTTTCGTAAGCCTCCTTTTGAACGCGGTGCGCATCTTCAATCAATTGATTAAAACGCTTCTTTTGTTTCAAGACATCATTTTGAAGTTTTTCTAATTTCTCCAATTCTTTTTCTGTCTGCTTTTCATTTTCATTCTTTAAAAAATCCGCTCTTTCTAAAATGGACTCTTCTAAATTGTATTCTCTGGCAATATGAAAGGCATAACTTGCTCCAGATACACCAGGAATATATTTATAGGTTGGCTTTAATGTTTCTGGATTAAACTCAACACTTGATACTAATACAGAATCATTCGCTTTTCCATATGTTTTTACTTGCGAATAGTGAGTTGAAGTAATGATTGTACTTCTTTTTGAAATCAAATACTCTAAAATCGCAATCGCAAGACTGGCTCCTTCTAATGGATCGGTACCATTCCAATTTCATCCAATAAGATAAAACTATTCTCATCGCTTTTCTGACAAATATGAGACAGACGAGAAATATGACTTGAGAAAGTCGACAAGTTATTTTCAATGGACTGATGATCTCCAATGTCAAAATACATCGATTGATAGAATGGTAAAATGGCTTTATGACATAATACGGGAAAGGCTGCATGGGCCAAAGCTACAAAGAGTCCCATTGTCTTTAATGTGACAGTCTTACCTCCCATGTTTGGTCCTGAAATCATAAGGCAAGCTTGTTTATCATTTAATTCATATGTGTTACAAACCACTTTCTTTTCATCAATCAAAGGATGTTTGGCATGTTCTAAATACATGGAGTGATCTCTTGATTGTAAAGATGGAATGCATCCATCATAGCGTACTGCCCATTTTGCCTTTGTGAAAGCTACATCGATTACAGTTAATGTTTCTAATGCCGAAGTTAAAGACAACGCATTTTTCTTAACTTGCATCGACAATTCCTTACAAATTCGTTTCTTTTCTTCTTCAATACGAATCATCAAAGAAGAAATCTCATTATTATCAGCTACAAAGCTGGATGGTTCCACATAATAGGCAAGTCCTGAACTGGATTGTCCATGAATCATACCGCCAAAGGCATTCTTGTCTTGGGCACGAACCAAGACAACAACACGTCCTGATACGGTTGTCGTCATATTTTCCATCAATTTTGAACTATTCTTCTTTAAAAACTGTCTTGATTTTGATTGTAATGCTAAGCGCGTATCTACCAACGCCTTATGCATACTTTTTAATGCGGGAGTCGCATCTTCTTTAACCGATCCTGTTAGATCAATCTTTGAAATGATTGAATCCATCAAACGTGTACATCCATCCATAGATTGAGCTAAATTTGTCAGTTCTGGATAATCCGATGAATCCAAGCTTTGTTTGGCTTGTTTGACAGCCGTTAAAAAATGGTAGATGGAAATCAATTCTTTACTTGTTAGTGTCATCTGTTTCGAAGCTTTTGAGACTGGTAAAGAAATATCATTCGCTCCTGATAAAGAAAGTAAGCCTCCGGCTTGTTCAAACTGAATGGCTTCTTTGGCATAGTTTAATTGTTCTTGTATTTCTAATTTATCAAATACAGGCAACGCATTTAAAATTTTTTCTTTGGCGCAAGAAAAGCTAGAAAACGCAGAAATCTGTGTTAATACACTTGAAAAATCAATGGCCTGGTTTAATTCGTTTCTAAAATTTTGTTCCATAAAATACTCCGTTCTCACCTATTTTAACACAAAATTTATGGTAAACTAAATAAGGTGATTAAAATGGCAACATTGACAAAGAATATGACAAAAGAAGAGATCTTTCAATTAAAAAATCAATTATCTCCATTTATATTAAAAGAAAGTACGCCACAGTATACGTACTATCAAATCAAAACGAAAGAATGTTCGATTACGGCATATACAAGTGGTAAAGTTGTATTTCAGGGAGCCGATCTTTCTTGGTTAGAACCAAAACAAACAAATAGTGAAGCACAAGATCAAGCGGGCAGCGATGAAGTTGGTACAGGTGATTATTTTGGTCCGGTTGTAGTGGCTAGCTGCATTGTCACAAACAAGGCTCGCAAAAAACTTGCACATCTTGGCATTCAAGATTCAAAGCAGGTGGATGATGTTAAGATTCGTAAGCTTGCACCTATCATCAAGGAAGTATGTCCACATAGTATTTTGATTGTTCCCAATTCAAAATATAATGACATGCATGATACTTGTAATATGGTGGATATGAAGTGTCGTCTGCATAACCAGGCTTATGTAAATTTGGTACATAAAGGATATACGCTTCCTAAGCAGATTGTTATTGATCAGTTTGTGCAAGAAAAAAGTTACTATCGTTACTTACAAGGCTTTCCTGAAGTCATTCGGGGTATCACGTTTGAGACCAAGGCCGAAAACAAATACCTGGCAGTAGCTTGCGCGAGTATCCTGGCAAGAAATGCCTTTCTAGAAACGTGGGATCTTATGGAAGAAAAATATGATTTCAAATTTGAGAAGGGTGCCGGAAGCAAGGTGGATGTGTGCGGCAAGAAATTCGTAAAAAAATTTGGAAAAGAAAAGCTTTACCAAGTGGCAAAGCTTCATTTCAAAAACACACAGAAGATTGGAGTTTAATTTCCAATCTTTTTTATCGGCTTCTTCGATCATTTTCAGCTAAAGAATAATAACGCTTTTTATCTTCATACATCTTTTGATCGGCTTCTTGTAAAGTTTCAGATAGATTTGAACAAGTTTCTTTCCATACACAACCTGTCGCAACACTGATTTCTAATTCTTTCATCCGTTTGAGTAATTTTGCATATTGATCAAAGAATAAGAGTTCGGATACATCTTGTTCAATGACCACAAACTCATCTCCACCTACACGATAGGAATTATCTAAGAAGATTTCTTGTAGAGCATAGGATGCCGAAATAATGAGTGTATCTCCTGCGATATGTCCCATTTTATCATTGATTTCTTTAAGTCCATTTAAATCTAAGTAAATAACACCTAAAGAATGGAGTTCTTTATTTCTATTTTGTTCAAGATATTCATTGAAGTGATTGCGGTTTTGTGCATAAGTTAAAGAATCTACATAACTTAAATTCTTTAATTTTGTCTTCTCTTTTTCTCTTTCCATAGCCGTTTTAATAAAGAAACATAAAGATTCTAAGAAATCTTTTTGGTAGTAATTCTGTTTTGGATTGTCTACCGCAAAAACACCTTTGATTTGTTTATGATCCATAAACGGTACAACTATAATACTATGAATTTTTTGTTGCATAAAACTCGCATAAATTGGACTTGTATATGGTATTTCATGAGTCACATCTTCTATATAATAAGATTTTTGATTTTCAAAGAATTGATTGATTAAATCTGTATGTCCTAAACATAGTCGAACCATATTTTCAATGTGAATGTCATCATGTCGTTTTCCATATTCAAAGATGCCATTTACCTTTTTATTGTCCATATCCAAATCTAATACGTAACACCTTTCAGCTTGATAAAACTCACAAATGATCTGAAGGATTTCATCAATGGTACTTTCTTTATACAAATCATTCGATAATTTTCGAACACATTGAATTAATGTATTGGATACATTTAAATCTTCATTTAGTTCATTCGATTTTTTAGAAATTCTGCGAACTTTTGTGATATAGAATCCACAATACAATAAAAGAATCAATATTTCACAGATGACCATGATCATATAATTGTTCTTTAATGTCAATACATTCGCAAAGGCATCCTCTTCATTTACCATAACTAAAAGTTCCCAATTGCATACTCCAACTGGTTTATAAACGAAATATTTCTTTTCGCCATTTTTTTCAGAAGCGAAAGCACCAGATTTTAAAGAATGAATTTGTTTCAAAACATTCTTCTTTGGCAACAATAATTTAAAATCCGTATCTGAAGCAATATTATTAATATTCAAATCTTGATTATCCATCACGACCTGTCCATCGGTTGTATCAATAATTGAGTTGTGTGTCTTTCCATTCAATATTTTTGTATAAAACTGATCATCCATTGTGTCACATTGAAATACACCTACTAAATAAGCGATTACCGTTTCATTTTGTTGAATAGGCACATAATAATTCACACTTCGCTTATTTGTCAAAGTATCTGTATGAACTCGATCCATATATTCTGAAGTTGAATTCAATACTAAAAATTCATTAGTATAAATTTGTTGCACCTCATCATGCATTGTATATAACGTATTGTTTTTCATCAACAAATCAACACGTTCAAACAAAGATACATCTTCAAAAGTACTAAGTCGATCTTTATATTCTTCATATGTAGGTAAATGGTCTTCATTTGAGAAATCTTTTCCAATCAAGCGTAAATAATTCAAATCATCATTCACACGATTTTTAATACTTTGAACCATGGTTTCACTCGCATTTTCTAACCGGTTAAAACATTCCTCTTCTTCTTGTCTTAAACTAATATTGTATGTTGCGACAGTCAATACCAGTATCAAGACCATAACTACAAGCGTAGGCATTAACTGCGTTAATTGTTTTTTCATAACTGTTTCCTTTACATTCACTATTAATTATAAACCTTGTGAACGATTGTTTACAACAGAAAAAATAACCAAAACCAAAAGGAGTAGCACTAGGCTACCCCCTTTGTGTGATTATCGACTTTCATTAAGCTTGTTGTGCTTCTTCTTCATCATCGTCATCAACGTTTTTCCATTTACGTCCTACGAAGAATACTACGATTTGTACGAATCCAATAACAACCATCCAAATTGTCCATTGATCTGTCCAAGTCCAACGAAGACTTAAGTCTTCTGTTACTAGGAAGAATACAACAGATAGGATTGCGATTAGAACTGCAAGTACGCGAGTGAATGCACCACGTTTCTTTTCTTGTTCGTTAGATTCATCATCGTTATTTGTTTGTTGTTTTGTTTCATCATCATCTTCTTCGTCATCTTCAGATTTATGACGTTTAGAAATCAACAATAATAATCCGAATAATACGGTTACGATTGCACAAATCAAGTTGATTAATGCCCAGAATTTCTCTGGTCTAGCCTTAGGCGTCTTTTCCTTTTCAACCTTTTCTTCCTTAGGCTCAGCTTAGGAGTCTTTTCCTTCTTAACTTTCTCTTGTGGAGTTAAAGCAGGAACTACTTGTTGAATGTATCGAGGTGTTGCTGGAGGAGGACTTACTGGAGTTGGTGAAGTTGGTGGAGTTACAGGAGCCGGAGCTGCTGTAATTGTTAATGTACCAACAACCTTAGTAATGTCATAGTTAGAAGCTAATGTCTTTTCATTCAATTTATATTCAAATGCGTTAGCACTATTTCCAACACTTGTTTGAGTTCCAGTTACCTCATAAGAAGCACCTTCACCTTCTACGAATCCATCACCACTGACTGTGATTGAGGTATTCGTCAATGCTTGACCATCATAAGTCTTACTTACAGTTGCACTTGTCAATGTTACTAAACGCTTAGTAATCTTGTACGTCTTAGTGAATGATCCACTGTAGTTACCTAATCCAGAAACCTTAATAGTTACTGTACCAGCATTTACTAAATCATCACTATATACTACTGTGTAATCCTTATTTGCGATTAAATCTTTACCAGTCTTAGTATCTTTAACTGTTAATACTTCTCTGTGTTCTTGACCATCATACTTAGAATCTTTTGGATTACTTACCGTAATACCTGTCTTCTTATCATCTGGAGTATTAGGCTCATCAGGAATAATTGACTTAGGCGTTACTGTTAAATCACCGATAGATTCTTTGGCAAGTTTGTAGTTTGTCTCAATAGCTGATCCATTCCACTTCAAACTATACGTATTCTTTGAAGTACCTTCATCCGTTCGACTACCAGTAGCAGTAAATTCTACTGTTTCACCAGAAACAATACCCTCTACCTTACCACCAGCTGTTAATGCAGTTCCATCATAAACCTTCTTTGCAGAATCTGTTGTCACTGTATAGGCCTTAGGTGTGATTTCGTATGTTCTTGTTACTGTTCCCGTGTAGTTTCCAATACCACTAATTGTTACAGTGATTGTTCCAGTTACATTTGTGAAATCAGATGTTGAATACGCTACTTCGTAATCAGTACCTTCAGCCAATGCATTTCCTTCTTTATCTGCAACTGCAGGAGACCACTTGTGTTCCTTACCATCATATACAGAGTTACTTGGGTTATTGATTGTAACACCACTGTAGTTAGGATTTGGTTTGTCTGGATCTTTACCAGGATCGATTGTCTGTTCTGTTACTGTTAATGTACCAATAGAATCTTCTTTTAACTTGTAGTTTTTACTTGAAGCTTTCTTCCACTCTAATTTATAAGTATTAGGAGTTGAACCAACTTCCGTCTGACTACCAGTTGTATGAACAACAACAACTTCACCATCCACGATACCTTCAATCTTACCACCAGCTGTTAATGCAGTTCCATCATAAACCTTCTTTGCAGAATCTGTTGTTACTGTATATTCTTTTGGTGTGATCTTATAAGTCTTAGTAAATTCACCAGTATAGTTTCCGATACCTTTAACATTTATTTCAACTGTACCAACATTGATTACATCACTACTATATGTCAATGTGTAATCAGTATCTCTAACTAATGCTGCACCAGTCTTAGTATCTGTTACTGTTAAAGGATTTACGTGTGGTAAACCATCATAGATTGAGTCTTCAGGATTTGTGACTTCAATACCAGTCTTCTTTTCATCTGGAGTATTCGGTCCATCAGGAATGATTGACTTAGGATTAATTACTAATGATCCATCATTTACTACAAACGTTACAGAACTGTAGTTCGTATTGTTATTTGTGAAATCACTTACCTTCAATCCCATTGGATACGTATTGGCTGCAGTCGCTTTCACTTCAGCATTTCCATTGAATGTGAAATCTGCTTCTGCATACGTACTACCTTCAGTAATGGATACATCATATCCGCTCACTGTCTTTTCAGTTCCATCATAATCATATGTTTTTTTATGACCCGTAATGACTACGATCACTTGTCCATCTTGAGTTGTGATATATAATTTACCAAACTTAACTTCGATGCTGTAGTTAGAAGCCTTCGTATCATCGTTCAACTTGTAAGTAAATTCATTGTTACTATCTCCAACGTTTGTCTGAGATCCAGTTACATTGTAAGATGCACCCTCTAATTTAGCGAATCCATCACCACCAATTGTTATATTGCTGTTTGTTAATGGAGTCTTATCATAAACCTTAGAAGCAGTTGCACTTGTCAATGTTACATTACGCTTAGTGATTTGATATTCTACGTTATGACTACCTGTATAGTTTCCAGCACCAGTAATCGTTACTGTTACTGTACCAGCATTTGTAGTATCACCCTTATAAGATAATGTGTAATCTGTACCTTCAACTAACGTTGCACCCGTCTTAGTATCTTTGACTACCGGTCTATTTTCATGAACATTACCATCATACTTAGAATCAGCAGGCTTTGTTACTTCAATACCAGTCTTCTTTTCATCTGGAGTATCCGGACCATCTGGAACAATTGACTTAGGATCAATCTTTAACCAACCATCATGAACTACGAATATTACATTTGTGAAGTTAGCACTTGTATTACTGAACTGAGCAGCTTTTAATCCCATATAAGACGTTCCAGCAACTATTCTACTTACTACTGCAGTACCTGTGAAACTAATAGCTGTATCAGAATATAGTTTATTCGAAATCTTTGTGACATCATAACCACTAACTGAATGAACTTGTCCATCATAAGTGACTGTATCTGTATGTCCAGTAATTTCTACTTTAACTTCTGTCTTCACAGCTTCTACTGTTAATGTACCGTTTGCAGTTGTAATTGCATAGTTAGAAGCTAACGTTCCTTCTTTCAATGCATAAGTGAATGTATTTTCACTTGAACCAGCATCTGTCTGAGTGCCAGTATAACTATAAGTTGCACCTTCACCATCCGCAAATCCATCTTCACTAACTGTTACATCATGTTTAACCAATGGAGTTCCATCATAAGTTTTAGAATCAGATTCACTCGTTAATTTAACTTTCCGTGGAGTGATTTGATATGTTACATCATGACTACCTGTGTAGTTTCCAATACCTGTAATCGTTACAGTTACTGTACCAACGTTTGTAGTATCACCCTTATAAGCTAATGTGTAATCTGTACCTTCAACTAAAGTTTTATCAGTCTTGTTATCTTTTACAGTCGGTTTATTTTCATGAACCTTACCATCATACTTAGAATCAGCAGGTTTTGTTACTACAATACCATTTGTATCACTAGGAATAATTGACTTAGGAGTAACTGTTAATAATCCGATAGAATCTGTTCCATGAGTATAGTTCTTTTCTTTTGCAGAACCATCCCAAGTTAAACTATAAGTATTGTTAGAAGAACCAACCTCAGTCTGACTACCAGTTATCTTCAATGTAACTGTTTCGCCATCTACTAAGTTGTTAACTCTACCACCAGCTGTTAATGCAGTTCCATCATAAGGCTTTTCAGCACTATCTGTTGTCACTGTATATTCTCTTGGAGTAATCTGATATTTCTTAGTAAATTCACCTGTATAGTTTCCAATACCTTTGACTTTTACTTTCACTGTTCCAACATTGACTACATCACCTACATATGTCAATGTGTAATCTTTGTTTTCTTCTAGTTCCTTACCAGTCTTAGTATCTGTTACTGTTAAAGGATTTACGTGTGGTAAACCATCATAGATTGAGTCTTCAGGATTTGTGACTTCAATACCAGTCTTCTTTTCATCTGGAGTATTCGGTCCATCAGGAATGATTGACTTAGGATTAATTACTAATGATCCATCATTTACTACGAACGTTACAGAACTGTAGTTCGTATTGTTATTTGTGAAATCACTTACCTTTAATCCCATTGGATATGTATTAGCCTCAGTACCCTTAACTTCATCATTTCCACTGAATGTGAAATCTGCTTCTGTATAAGTACTACCCTGAGTAATCGATACATCATAACCTTTGACACTCTTTTCAGTTCCATCATATGGGAACGTTCCAGTACGACCAGTAATGACTACTGTAACTTCACTCGCTTCAGCTGTCACTATTAACTTACCATTATGAGTAGTAATATTGTAGTTTTCAGCCTTTGTATTTGACTTCAATGTATAAGTAAATTCATTATCACTTTCACCAACACTTGTCTGACTACCAGTTACATTGTAAGTTGCACCTTCTTCTTTAACGAATCCATCACCACCAACTGCTACGTTATGGTTTGTTAATGGATTCTTGTCATAAACCTTAGAATCTGTTGCACTTGTCAATGTTACATTACGCTTAGTAATTTCATAAGAAGTCTTCGCTGTTCCTGTGTAGTTTCCAATACCTGTAATTGTTACTTCAACTGTACCTGCGTTGACTGCTGCTGTATAAGATAATGTGTAATCTACATTTTCAACAAGTGTTGCACCTGTCTTTGTATCTTCTACAGTTGCTTGTTCTTCTGTTCTTCGCCATTGTACATTGTATCGTCAGGCTTAGTTACCTGAATACCAGTCTTTTCATCTTCAGGATTTGATTGATTGATTTAGGCGTAATCTTTAATGATCCATCTTCAATAATGAATGTTACATTTGTGAAGTTATGACTGTTATTTGTGAAATCCGATGCTTGTACATTCATTGGATATTCACCAACATTTGTACCTTAGCCTCAGCCGTACCACTAAATGTGAAATCATCTTTTGTATAATGCTTATTGCTGATTGACTTAACATCATAACCAGTTACAGTCTTTTCAGTTCCATCATAGACATGTTCAGCACTATGTTCTGTAATAGTTACAGTTACTTCATCTGTTACTGGAATAACCTCTAAAGTACCTTCTTTTATTTCAATGACATAGTTCTTTTCTAATGTCTTTTCATTCAATGTATAAGTGAATGTATTCTTACTTGAACCTGTCTCTGTCTGACTTCCAGTTACATTATATGTAGCACCATCATCCTTAACAAATCCATCTTCACTTACTGTTACATCATGTTTAACTAATGGAGTTCCATCATAAGTCTTAGAATCAGATCCACTCGTTAATTTAACGGTTCGTGGAGTAATTTGGTAATCAACTGTAGTTTCTTGTGAATAGTTACCCTTACCTTTGATTGTTACTGTTACTGTACCAGCATTGATAACATCTTCACTGTAAGATAATGTGTAATCCGTATCTTCCACTAATACTTTTTCACCATCTTTAACAGTTGGTTTATTCTTGTGTTCATTACCATCATACTGAGAATCAGCAGGTTTAGTTACTGTAATTTCTTGCGTATTGATTGATTTAGGTGTAATAACTAACTTACCAGCACGAGTCTTCACAACTACTTTATTCGTTACATCTACACCATCTTTTTCAACCTTAGCCGTTCCATCAAATACAGTATTTGTATATTCACCAACATCTGTACCCTTGGTCACTGCCGTTAATCCAGATACTGTGTAACCATCAATTGTAGTTGATACAAAACCTTCGATTGACTGTTCAGCACCGTTATAAGTACGTGTACCACTATTCGCAACCAATGTGATTTCAGTCTTTTCAACCCAAACTGCATATAGAACGTTTTCACCATTCGCATCAATATTGATTGTTTGTCCATCTGCATAAGTTGCATTTCCTGTTTTAGAATCAGCCCAACCTGCAAAGTAGTATTCTTTACCTTCTGCTACTGGAGCAGTAAAGGCTAATACATCAGAATTATGAGCTTTAATTTCTACTGCCTCATTATTCATGACATTAACTGTCTTAACTGTACCAATTCCATTACCAGGATCATAAGTCAATGTTGTAGAAGTTTCTGCATTACCCCAAGTTGCCGTTAAGATAATCTGATTATCCTTATTCGCAATGTCCTTGTTTACTTCAAATGACTGTCCAGGCTTATAAACGTTTCCATTTAATTCCCAACCTAAGAATTTCTTACCTGAAGTAGTAGTCGCATTACCAGCTACAGTAACTCTTGCACCACCTGCATAAACTCTATCATCCGTAGGAACAGTTACATCCTTTTCAGTACCAGGATCATAAACAACTCTTAATTCACCTTTATACAACCATTTACCAACGATACTTGTATCTCTCGTAATTGTACTACCTGTATGGAATACTTCCGAAGTAATATTTCCATTACCATCCGCATAATACCAACCCGCAAATGAATATTCATTGATTGTTGGAATACTAGGTAATACTGTACTAGCTACTGTACCAGCTTCTACCTTCTTAGTATCCTTATCTACTGTACCTTCAGGATTATTCAAGTTATAAGTGAACTTAACATTGGAAGCCGTCCACTTTGCGTATAACGTAACATTTTGAGCTGGCATCTTCTTACCAGTAAAGTTAAATGCTTCACCTTCACAAAGTTCGTTTTCATACCATCCATCAAATACATAGTATTCTGGAAGTGAACTAGGTCTTGTAGGTGTGTAACTTGCATCTTCGATACTCTGTTCATACTTCTTAGAAACAGTTTTTTCTTGTTTACCATTGTTGATAAACTTTAAGTTATAAGAATTACGTTTGTAGTAGAACTTAGCTCCATTATATGATTCACCTACATCAGGATTACAATATTGAAATGTAAATCCAGAAATCGCATAACAATCTTCCTTACCAATCGTTAAGTAGCTGCTTCCTTTAATCACATCTGTATGGTGTAAATCATAACCATTTCCATCAATCTTTTGCACGTAATAATATGCTGTATAAGTTTTCTTACCACTAGTACTCCATAATGTAGAGTCTTTCATTGGCATTGTACTTGTATAGGCTAAATATTGACTATTTCCATAATACGAAGCCGCTCTGATTTGCCAGTTACTATTTCCATCATATGCAGGCCATTCAGCTTTAGAAATACTTTGACCCCATTTTTTAGTGATTGTTGATAAATCTGTACGAGAGTTACTATATTCTTTAAAATGCATTATATACGTTTTTCTCTTGTAGTATACATTTACAATCGTAGAACCATCGCCTTTGATTGTCTTTTGAGAAATAGTGCTTGCAGTAAAGACTTTATCTTTTACACTTTCACCAAAAATATTTTTGCCATCCACTGTATAAGATTTCGCTACAGCTTCTGTCTCTGAACCAGTAAGACCCTTCTTAGTTTCAGATTCATGGAATGAATATCCATTATCATCGGCATTTTCCCACCAGTGAATAACTGTATAGCTAACTTTTTCTGGTGTCCAATGAGCTTTTAAAGTCATCGGTTTAGTGATTTGTGTTCCATTCTCTACTTCTTCTGTTCCATTGTACCAACCATCAAATGTATAACCAGGTTTTTTAGGTGTTGTTTGATCATTTAGAGAGATTTTGTCAAATACGAATTGAGAATCAATTGCGCTTCCACCATCAGAATCAAAAGTTACCCAATACCCTTCTTTAATAATCGCATATACATTTACAGAAGTACTTCCTTCTGGTACTGCAATACTATTTGCGATATTTGTAGTATCGTTCTGATCTGCTGCCCAACCAACTAATTTGTGAGTTGCGTCAACATCATAAGATACGTGTGAGTAATTATGACCCTTGTGGTCTGCAACTTTTTCTGTACGCATGATCTGTGTCCCTTCTGGATTATAGAAGTAAACATATAATGCGTCTTCGTATTTTGCAGTAATTGTACGAGTTTCAGTCTTAGTAATTGTCTGTTCACAAAAACCATCAAACTTAGATCCATTTTCTTGCCATTCCACAAATGCTTTTCCAGCAATATCTGGAGCCGTTGGAGTAATCAATGTATCCCCTGTTTTAACAATTTGTGTACTAACTGTATTACCTTCGGCAACAAAGTTAAATGTTGTCAATTCGACTTTCTTTTCACCCGTAATAACATAAATTGAGAAGTGATTTGCATCAAAGCTTTGTGTATTTGTAGCAACCTCAGTTACCGTACTTGCATCATCTGTAACATGGTAAACATTGACTTCTTCACCACCAACTGCTACATTTTCAAAGCTAACATTAACAATTCCGTTTGGTTGAATTTCGATACCATCTGCATTCACAATCGTAATATCCAGAGCTATAGCTGAATCAACCTCTTTATCCTTTTCCGTAACTGTTTCTTCAACAGCGTTCAAAATAGCTTTTCTTGTAACACGCTTAACGATTAATTGTGCACCACTCGGTAAAACACCTTCGGCCGCCGTTACATGAACGGTTACGTTTCCAGCTGTAGCACTCATATCAAATGCAGGATACTCTGGTAATTCTTCCTTCGCTTCTGGGTCTGCCTCAGCATCTTCTTCTGTTTTTTCTTCAGTTTTGTTTTCTTCTTGAGCTTCATTTGCTTCTGGGTGCGATTCTGTCATTACCTTCTGGTAAACAAATTTCACACTTGTCAAATCTGAAGTCACATTTAAATTTGCCTGGGCTGCAGCTACGATTTGTGAATCATTCATAACTACATTTTTTAGGGTATAACCATCAAAATTCAACATCACACTTGCATCCGAATTCAAGCTGTAATCGATCTCATACTCATGAGTGGTAGCATCTTGTAATATTGTTCCATCTTCAGCTACATAACTTAATGTTACAGACTTGGTTTCAGGCACTTGTACAAACTCTTCTTTCGCATCTATTGCAGGCGCTTCAGTTTGTTCGACAGCCACTTGTTGCGAACCCTCTTCAACCGTTACCGGTTCTTGTTCTTGGGTTTCTTCTATTATTGGTTCTTCTGATAGCGTATTCGCATAGTAAGTATCTGCCATTCCGAACTGAACAGCCATCGCAAGCGACAACATGATCGCCGATGCTCTCTTCAAGTTCTTCAACATATTCAATTTTCCTCCTTTTCTATTCTTAGATAGTTACCCTTCCCATCTACAAATAAAGTATAGAATTTTAACGGTTAGAAAGTGGTTATAAAACATATAACTTTGTCTTTTTTGTTACACAATTTTCATTTGTTTACAACGTTTACTTTTAAAATAAAAAGCCATCCAATTGGATGACTTAACGCTCACTGATTTTTGTTTCTACATCAATCTCATAAGGAAGCTGTACAAGCTTTACTCCCGCCTCATGAAACATACGCTTACTCGCAATATTACCTTCAGTACCATCGTACTTATCACTTTCATATACCACGCAAGAAATGCCTGCCTGAATAATGGCCTTTGCACATTCGTTACAAGGAAATAATGAAACATATAAAGTACAACCATGAAGGTCTTGAATACTATTTAAAATCGCATTTAATTCAGCATGCACAACATAAGGATACTTAGTTTCAAGAAATTCACCATCTCGATCCCAAGGAAACTCCTCATCTTCACAACCATAAGGAAAACCATTGTATCCAAGTCCAACCACTCTTTTTTGAGGATTGACTATACAAGCTCCTACACGCGTATTTGGATCCTTTGAACGCTTTGCGCTCAAATGAGCCATGCCCATAAAATATTGATCCCAACTTAATACATCATCACGCATTATTCTTCCCCTTCTCTAAGTTCATTTAAAACTCTTTCAAAAGTAGGTTCTAAACCAATCTCAAAACGCATCTTTTCCTTTGTCGTAGGATGCACAAATTCCAATGCACACGCATGCAACAACTGACCATTGGCCTGAATTGTTTTTCTAGGACCATACTTAGGGTCTCCTGCGATTGGATGTTCAATATACTGCATATGAACACGAATCTGATGTGTTCTACCCGTCTCTAACTGACATTTGATATACGCAAATTTCTTGAAGTTTTCCAATACTGTAAAATGCGTAATCGCATCCTTCGAATTATTTGCGGTAACCGCCATTTTCTGACGATCCTTTTCATCACGACCAATTGGTGCATGAATCGTACCATGCTCGTGCGTAAAAGGATTATGTACAATAGCTACATATTCACGATGACACGTTTTATCCTGTAATTGCTGACTTAAAGATTCATGGGCCACATCATTCTTGGCAACAACCAATAATCCAGACGTATCCTTATCAATACGGTGTACAATACCTGGACGCATCACCCCATTAATACCACTCAAATCTTTACAATGATATAATAACGCATTGACTAAAGTTCCAGAATAATGACCAGGAGCTGGATGCACAACCATACCCTTTGGCTTATTGATCACAATAATATCATGATCCTCATATACAATATCCAAATCAATTGGTTCAGGAAGGACTTCCATAGAATCTAGTTCAGGAATAGAAACCTCGATTTCATCCCCTACACAAACTTTATAACTTGCCTTCATCAGCTTTTGATTGACCAAGATATTTCCTTCGTCCAATAAATCCTTAATTCTCTTACGTGAAAAATCCAATTTTTCCGCAAGAACCTTATCCAAACGATCCAATTTAGTGTCTTCATCTATCTTTAAGATTCTTGTTTCCATCTCTCTTGCTCCTTCTTATCATCTATAAACATACTTACTAATATTAATGCGATACCCACTGTAATACAGATATCTGCTACATTAAATACGGGAAATGGATAGCCAAAAATATAGAAACTAAAAAAGTCTCTTACAAAGCCTAGCGTCATACGATCGATAAAGTTTCCAATAGCTCCCGAAAAAACTAAAGACAAACAAATCTGATAACGCGAATCATTCGTTTTAAAAAACATATATACCATACCTACTAAGGCAATAATGGTAAGTGCGGCAAAGAAGCCCATTCCAGCTTCCGCAAACATACTAAAACCTGCCCCTGTATTTCGAACATATGTCAAATAAAAGAAATGATTGATCATTTCAACCGTATCATTTAATGCGATAGACTTCTCAATAGCCCACTTTGTCCATTGATCTAGTCCCAAAGTGACCAACACAATCAATAGTGAAGCCACTGTAGTTTTACCTTTTTTCATATACTTCCCCTTTAAAAAGACTTGTTTTTTCGATGCAAAAATAACATCTTAAAAAACAACCATACACTCATCCCAATCGCAATGATGTACCCAAAAAATCCTAGTGCTGGTATTCCCATAATCATCGGCTTCATCTTTGTCGTACAAATCAAACTTGAACCCACAACCAAAGCGGCAATCAACACACATACAATCAAACGATTCACCATCTGATCAATCTTGGCAAGTGGAGCTTGAGAACCCATTAGATTCAAATTGACCTTGATCTGTCCTCTTTGAACCATCTTCAACACATCGCTTGCCTGCACAGGAATATCCACCGAACGAGAAAGCGCATCAATACTTCGCTTAAATCCCGACTTGATTTCTTTCTCCCAATCAATTTTTGTCAAACTTGACTTATGACTCATCGCAATCTTCATCGTATTCATATTCGGATCTAAAGCCGTTAACGTTCCTTCAATCGTCATCATAGAACGAGCTAACATACTAATGCCTTTAGGCAAAGAAATCGAATATACATGACAAATTGAAAACATATCCTGAATCAGTTTGGCAACATCAATTTCTGAATATGGAACACTCAAATATTGATTCACAAAACGATCCATATCCGCACAAAAAGCCGTATAATCAATCTCCTTTTTACAATCCCCTATCATCAAGATACAATCCACTAACTTCTGTGTATCCCTCAAGGCAATGGCACGAACAGCCTCCTTCATCGTTTCACGCTCATTCGCATCTAAAGTGCCCATCATACCAAAATCAATCCATACGATTTGATTATCACGAATTCTTAAATTTCCCGAATGTGGATCCGCATGAAAGAAACCATTTTCAATAATCTGTGAAATATAATTAAATGCCAATTTATCCGCTATCTCACTACGATCATATCCCAATTCATCTAATTTTTTTGAATCATTGATCTCAATGCCATCCACATATTCCATCACCAGAATATTCTTTCTTGTATATTCATCATAAATCTTTGGCGCATCAATAAACTTACAATCCTTATAATCATTCTTAAAGCGTTTCGCAAATTGAGCCTCAATCGTAAAATCCATCTCCTGTTTTGCGGTTGTCCAAAATTCATCGATGACCATATCTAGATCCACTACGCTTGATACAATATCTGAAAGATTCAATATCTTAACAGCCTTTCTTAACAAGGCCACATCCCGTTCCATCCACTCATAGATCTTAGGACGCTGAATCTTAAGCACAACTCTTTCTTTTGACTTCAAAGTAGCTGCATGCACCTGCGCAATTGATGCTGAACCTAGACAAATCTCATCAATACTTTCAAACTCTTCTTGAAATAAATCGCCATACGTCTCTTGAATGATTTGTTCAACCATAGAAAAAGGCATGGGACTTGCCTGCGAGCGCAGCTTCATCAACTCTTTACAATAACGCTCAGAAAACAGATCCTGTCTTGTCGACATAATTTGTCCAATCTTAACGAAAGTAGGACCCAAGTCTTCAAGTATCATACGAAACTTAACGGGATCCATTCCCTTTTGGATATGATGTTTTCTTAATATAGATACAATCTGCGCAAACCTTGCACTCGTTGACATCGTATTCGTATCACTCATCGTTTCACATCCTGCTTTCTACGTAAAGGCGTATTTGTCACTTTACCCCTTTTTAAATTCCTTAGCGAATTTGACTTCTTTTTATCATCCACCAGAATCATTCTCAACAAACGACTCCAGTCTCTATTATTTTTCACCATAACAGTATTTTAACACACTTGTTAAAAATCAAAAAGAAACAGTATAAACTGTTCCTTAATAGTAGTCATCCACCAATGTAATTTTATCCTTTAATGCCTTGCCATATCGAAGACTTACATGAATTTCACCATTCTTTGCACAATACTCATCATAACTCTTCGATTTGAACGTATCAAAAATGGTTTGAAGATTCTTTGACATTTCATAATCATCCATCTGTAAATCCAATTGATCCCCATCCTGCACAACATGAAGCATTTTAGGATATGTGATCACCAATGAATTATTCGGTAATTGATTATCTTCCACCATCTCATCCACAACGACACGTACATCGCCAACCGAGCTTAAATACGTTTTTGTATACAAACGACAACGATCTGGCATTGTCGTTGTCATAGTCTGCGTTTCTTTTGACAAATCAATTTGATTTGGACTAATTTGACTCAATTCATATACAAAAGTTCCACAACCAAACACAAATAATAAGATTGAAACAACCAACAATACACCTAACTTACGCATTTGTATCCACCCTCTTAGGCCAAGCACGAACTAACATCAATAGTATTGCCAAACTTCCTAACACAAAGGCAATATCCATACAATATAATCCAGCACTTGTCGTGGCATATACAATAGTTACATATATTAATACAACTAAGCCAATACCACTACCAATCAAAACGCACGCTACAGGAATCATGGCCAAGACTAAGATCACCTTTAAGACATCCGATTCAAGATGTCTTGGCTTTCTTTCATGATACAAAGGACGCTCAGGTGTTGGAGGCAAATCACTCGATTTAATATTATCATTCCAAGTATCTTTGATATCATCCATCACACCCACATTATGCGCATGCAAACGATAACGCTCCACTCTTTTAGTCATAACTTTCACAAAGAAATAAATGGCTAAACATAAATATAGAATGCGACATAAACTTAGCATAAAATCTGTGATCATATAGAATCCGACAAAGAATGAAAAAATCATAGACAATAAGAATTGGCATAATATATCAACCACGATTACTTTTCCAATCAACAAAATCAACACTAAAACAATCGCATCAAATAAGATGTGAAAAATTTCATTCATCGAAAAATTACCAAGCTTAGAAAACAATTCCTCTACCTTGGCATACACCTTATCAATCGTTTTATCTGCACGATTTGAGAATGGATCCATTGAATCCGTATTGATCTTATATGCATCTAGAATATCTTTTACCAACTCATCCACATCGCCAAAACCAGCAACAGCCTCTTCTTCTGCAACACCACCAGCAATCTTGTCATCAATATACGTTCCATATTCCAATACGATGTCTTCTCTTTCTTTATCACTAATTAACGATAACTTTTGATTTAAAACATCCAAAAATTCCTTTTTTAACACTCTACTCCACTCCTTTCAAATATGCATTTACACTATCTGAAAAATCCGTCCACTCCGATAATAATGCATCATATCTTTCAAGTCCTAAATTTGTGATATGATAATACTTTCTTGGAGGACCCTCCGTAGATTCTTTTAAATAAGACTCCAACAAACGATCGTTCGACAATCGCTTCAGCAAAGGATAAATCGTACCTTCATTTACTTGAATTACCTCGTTGATACGAGACACAAGCTGATACCCATATAGATCATCCGATACAATAGCCTTTAATACAATCAACTCTAAAACACCTTTTTTAAATTGAGTATTCATGCGTTTCACCCCTATTCTTTCCCATTAATGATGGCTGAAACACATCTACATACATCTTTTCCAAAGTTGTCAATGAAAGATTACGAATCGACTGTACATACTTAAAGTTTGGATTCACAATCCCATTCTTATATTTCAACTTCAATTCATATGCCTCATTATATTCAATGGCACCCACACCAATTACTTGAACACACATAAATAATTTCGAAGCTTTATTCAACCCCATGATTTTTCCGTTACGAATCCAACCACAAAAATACACCGGAATATTTTGGAAAGAGTATCCCGAAATATGGTCAATCGAAATCACAGGAAGATTCTTTTTTTTACCTAACATTGCGCATATTCTTTTGTTGCTCCATGTTTAGAACAATAAATCACCGCTCTTGGCTGCATAATATCACCCCGTTCACTATTATGATATACACACTACCTTGGATTGTCAAGTACTGTGTTATGCGTATTTGATTTTGATGAATTTAACATTGAATATTCACTTTATTTTAAAATATCTATCTAACGAAGATTTTAGTAGAATATAGGTGAAATAATATATAGTGGTAATTGATCCTTTAATGTATTAACACAAACACCTGGAAACATATAGGTATCTGGCTGACTACTCCTCACCGCAAGCAGTGAGGGTTCTTAAATAACAAAGGTCAACATACAGTGGATACAGTAGCTCAGATGGAATATGAAAGAATTAAAGAAGGAAAAATAAAATGAAATTTCAAAGATTTAAGCGCGGAAGTGTTGTAATGGTGGAATTTTCACCATCTATGGGTAGTGAAATCAAGGGGAAACATTTAGCTATCGTTTTAGCGAAAAATGATTCACCTAATAATGGTGTGCTAACGGTAATTCCATTAAGTTCAAAAAATAAGCCTTATTATGTTCCAATCGGTAATTTTTTTTCTTAATGAAGCAATCCCTTTCTTAGATAAACATTTAAATGAATTCATAGAGAACATTAAAAATGTTACAGATGAAGAGAAAAAAGCAATGTTAGATAATGCAAATAAGTTTATTTTTATTGCCAAAATGTATCAAAAAATGGGTGTTAACTCCTATGCAATGGTACAAAATATCTCCACAATCAGCAAATTAAGAGTTCTTAAACCAATAAACAAGTGTGATCCCATTTTAAAAATTAGAGTTTCAGATGAAATCATGACAATACTTGATAATAAATTAATAGAATTATTTACAAAGTAAATCTTTTGACTTTAGAGTTATGAGATGTTAATATGCTTATGAACAACGGCCTTAGCGCCATTGATTATTACACAACGGCCTTAGCGCCATGTAGAAAGTCACTGATTTATTTCAGTGGCTTTTCTTTTTATCAAATCTTTGTGTGAATGTCAAATCTATGGCTGCTTAATTAATGCTGAAGAAGAGATTTTGAACGCAATTTCAAATTTTTAGGACCTAATTAAGATATAATACAACATAAAATTATTAAATCCCCTTTATATAAAAGGGGATTTTGCTTAGTTAGTAAATTTTTCGTAGATGTATGCCTTGTTTATGCATATGATTTATACTTTATATAAAGGTATGTGTTTCATATAAAATATTACTTTTTAATACTTTTAAAAAATAATAAGTCAAATTCAAGTCATAAAAAAGAACCTACGCATTACACGTAGGCTTCATTATATTTACGCAATTTCTGTTAACGGTGTTGGGTCAACCCAAACGCCACCAATCTTGACAATATTCTTTTGAACATTCACTGCATCGACTCTGATTCTAGATACATAGACTACTGCATTTGTGGTATGCAATACATTGTCATTATATCCGTCTGAATTAGGTACTTTGTCTACCATACGAATTGGAAACCAACCACCCAGTTTGATAGATAGCAACATAAATCATCGCCAATTTTCTTCAAGCCTTGATTTCCGATTTTCATATGTACAGAAGTAACATAGCTACCTTCATGTAAAATTTGATCGATAGCTTCCGAGCTAGACTGTGTAGTGCCTACTGGTGTATGAGGGTCTGTATCAATACCCGCATCATTTGTCCATCCAATCGCTACCCCATTACGATCAACACGATATGGATATTTAGAGCCTTTAATGACTCTGCCAATTGAACCACTCCAATCTCCTTTTAAAATTTTAGAAGTTCCGTAGCAATTTACACTTAATGTATTTGTGCAGATAGGTGTACCGACTGAATACTTTTCACCACTTGGAGCACTTGGTTGTGTTGGTGCTACTGTTTGACCGCCCAATCTAGCATTAACTTCTTTAGCTAATTGATTCATTCTGTCGTGTAGGAAAGGACCTGGGCAACTTGTACTTGCGAACATTCTATGTTCTGTCAAACTTCCAGTTGAATCACCAGTGTAGTTTAATCTGAATCCATATCGTTTACATACATCCACGCATAGATTTACTAATGCGTTCCAAGCTTTTGGTGAGATTGTCCACGTATCTGTATTATCGTTCGCAATTTCAATTGTAATTGATTGGCAATCGTTGTAGTAGTTTGATGATGTCCACGCTCTGTTTTCTTCGTCGACATTCGCTACAATCGTACCATCTGAACCAATACAATAGTTTGCACTCGCATTGCGTCCGCTTACTTGGAATGACTGAGCGCATCGTTCTGCAGTCCATTCGCAAGCCATATGATGAGGTGTGATTTTACATACCTTGTAACCACCTCTACCACGCATATAGTTATCTGCACTTGCAGGAATATATTTATTAGTTAAGCTTGAGTAAGACATTCATCTTCACCTTCTTCTTTTCCATTTGATAGCTCTGATTGAGCTTCTTCTGATAATTCTTCAAATTTTACTTCTTTTTCTTCCATATTTCTGTCCTCCTAATTTTTTTCTACTAAAAAATCTTGAATTTCATTTCTAGTTTCGACTAGCTTTTCTTTATCTGAATCAGACAATAAACCATTCAAGATTGCAATGTTGGCTTTAAGTAATAAATTACTTCTTTCTTTATCTTCATCAAGACGATTATCGTGTTCAGATAAAATGCGAGTATGTTCATTTAGCTTATTACTTAAGCCTTCTTGCGAAATGACTAACTTTTCGATATTTTTAATTCTATCGTTATCTTGTTTTAACAATTCGTCATGCCTTAGAACCATCGCTTTTAAATCTTTATTTGGTTTTTGCCAATCTTGAAAAACTTTATAAGCACCACCGATTGTGATAACGCCACCACATATTACTAAGAATAGTTGGATTGATCTAATTACTTCTTCCACAATCCAACACCCTATTCATCTTCGCTTTTGCCTTCTACAAATCTAGTAAAAGCTTGGTGCATACCTGTAGATGCTAATCCCATTAATGCACCATAAACTGCATTTTCAATTGATAATCCACTGACTGCTAGATTTAGTACTAACCCAGTGAATGCAAGCACTGTTGGAATATACTTATTTGGAAAACTTTCAAATGATGTTTTCAAAATATAGCCAACAATTAAACAAGCCACTACTACTACCAAAACAAAATATTTACTTAATTCTGCAAAATCAATCATCTTATATTCCTCTTATAATTTAGTTACATTTAACATCACATAGCCTTCTTTGAATCCATCGTTAGTCGTGATGCTGCGAATCTGTGTCATTCTAAACAAACCAGTATCCATTTCTTTTCCTTCGTCTAACGATACTTGTTTAAATAACACATAATCTTGTTCATTGATTTGCTCATCAGTCAAATCAAGAATAATAAAATCGTGTTCTTGGAAAAAGTTCCATAATTTAGTATTTAAATTGATTTCATGTGTTTTAACCATTTAGAATCCTCCTATTAATATAAAAAAGCGAGGTAAAACAAAAATGCTATATTCTGACAAATTAACATCTTGGTTAAAAGAAAAGAAAATCTATCTAAAATACAGCACGTATACAAATTATTGTAATGTGATTCATAATCACGTGTTACCATCAATAGGCAACTATCAGATTGAAGAGTTGAACAACGATATTCTGCAGGAGTATATTCTTCAAAAACTTGAAAATGGTCGTAAAGACGGAAAAGGTGGCATTTCTTTTAAATATGCCAAAGACATTATTCAAATTTTGAAGTTCACACTTCCATTCAAAGTCGATATTCAACTTCCATACCATCCTCCTACGGCGGTAGAAATTTTTGAAAAAGAACATCAAATAACATTGATTAATCACCTCCAATCTGAAATAAACTGTAAAAACTTTGGAATCCTGTTATGCATCCACACTGGAATACGCATAGGTGAACTATGCGCTTTGAAATGGTCTGATATAACATTCAAACCAAATTGTTAAAAATAGATAAAACCATGATACGTACATACACAAAAGAAGACGGTAGTCATCTTTCAATAACACCGCCTAAATCACGTTCTAGCACTCGTATGATTCCTCTTAACGCTTGGATAATGCATTATGCTATATTGCTTCAAGGTGATGCAGATAACTATGTATTAACGAATCGAGATAAACCGATAGAGCCTAATAAATACAGGCTTTACTACAATAGAGTTTTAAAAGAGCTTGACCTACCACATCTCAAATTCCATGCACTCAGACACACATTCGCAACAAGATGCATTGAATGTGGTTGTGATTATAAATCACTTAGTGAATTACTTGGCCATTCCAATGTTTCGATCACTATGAATATCTACGTTCATCCTCAAATGGAATTAAAAAGAAATCTAAGAGTAAACAATTCGTGTGCTAGTTGTAATGAAAAATAGAATTACAGAGTATATAATATAAGAGCCAATATTGAAACACATAAGCAGCTATTCGATTCAATATTTGGCGATATT
>ENA-OQIO01000350-OQIO01000350.1-human-gut-metagenome-genome-assembly--contig:-NODE-350-length-25002-cov-2.049688_pt1 | contig 25002 bp, 28 predicted proteins | sample MGYA00242573_ERZ504737 | MGnify/ENA primary metagenome ERZ504737 (study PRJEB26092, sample SAMD00036203) | human gut metagenome | host: Homo sapiens | study: EMG produced TPA metagenomics assembly of...
ACGACGTAGGTGCATCGTCGAGCTCAGACGTCGTACTGTACATCGATCGATGCTCAGACGTACTAGCTGTACATCGATCGATGCTCAGACGTACGTAGCTGTACATCGATCGATGCTCAGACGTACGTAGCTGTACATCGATCGATGCTTCAGACGTACGTAGCGTACATTTGTTCTGTACTTATATTTGGTACAGATATCGGTGGTAACCGCAACTGGATTATCTTAGGGCCTATTCAAGTACAGCCTTCAGAATTTGCGAAATTATTGATTATAGCCTTTTTATCTTCGTTTTTATCCGAAAATAAAAAATGTCTTAGTATTGCCTAGTCGTGGCTGGAAATTCATTCATTTACCGCCATTTAGATTTTTAGCTCCATTGTTATTGATATGGAGTGCATCAATTTTGATGTTTGTAAGTCTTCGAGATTTAGGCTCAGCATTATTATTTTTTGGTATAGTTGTCATCATGACTTATGTAGCTACAGGTAAAAAATTATATGTAGCGATAGCATTATTTTTCTTTTCATTATCTTCATATATAAGTTATTTATTGTTTGCTCACGTGCAAACTCGTGTAGCTATTTGGTTACATCCTTGGGACGACCCGATGGGCAGTGCTTATCAAATAGTACAATCATTATTTGCTTTTGGTTATGGCGGAGTTTTCGGCACAGGATATACATCTGGCTTTCCTCGTTTAATACCAGAAGTTCATACTGATTTTATTTTTGCTGCTATTGGAGAAGAATTTGGTTTAATAGGTGTAACCTTTTTATTGTTGGCATATTTATTATTATTTATGCGAGGCGTAAAAGCTGCCTTACTTTTGACTAATGAAAAATATAAATTGATGGCATTTGGCTTAGCTATAACTTTATTATTACAGACATTTATTATATTAGCTGGTGTAACTAAGCTGTTACCACTCACAGGTATTACTTTACCTTTTATTAGTTATGGTGGTAGTTCTATGGTTTCATCTTTCATTTCACTAGGGCTATTATATGCTCTCAGTAGTAAGGAGAGATAAGTTTGCATAGACAAAATAGTATAGATAAACATATATATACAATCGTAAAAGTATTTATTGGCTTATTTGCAATAATCTTTATTAATCTAGCATATATTCAAATATATCAAGCTGAAGATTTATTAAAAGATAGTCATAATTCACATGTAGCAGAAAAAGCATTACAAGTACAACGCGGTAAAATTTTAGATAGAAATGGCGTGGTGCTTGCAGATACTACAGTGGAAAAAGATGGATTTAAAAGGGTATATCCTTATGGCGAGATTTTCGCTTCGCCAATTGGTTATGTAAGCGATAAATTAGGTTATGCTGGCATAGAAAGTACGCAAAATACTTATCTTGCTGGTAATAATTTAGTATTGCATGCATTAGGGCCTATTTCTCAAATTTTTGAACAAAATGTGGGAAATGATGTTCATTTAACACTCAATGCAGACTATCAACAAGCAGCTTATGACGCTTTAGGTAATCGCAAAGGGGCAGTTGTAGTTTTAAATCGTAAAACTGGTGAAGTATTAGCAATGGTTAGTAGACCAATGTTTAATCCAAATACGATTGATGAAGATTGGGATAATCTTCGTGTAGATGAAAATAGTCCTTTATTAAATCGTGCTAGTCAAGGTTTATATCCACCAGGTTCAGTAATCAAGCCTATGATAGGTGATGGTGTATTGACAAGTGGAGTAGCGACTACAGATACTGTGGTTAATTGTACAGGGGCTTTACAATTAAGCGGAGGATATTCTTTATCAGATAGTAGTGGAGAAGTTCACGGTGGTGTGAATTTAGCCAAAGCTATAGAGGAATCTTGTAATAGTTATTTTGGTACAATGGGTATACGTTTAGGTAGTGATGGTTTAAAAGAAACTTTCTCTCGTTTTGGTTATGACCAAGAACTTGATACAGATTTCATCAACAATAAACCACAATTACCTGATTTTGATAATTTAAGTGATGGAGAACTTGCTCAAGTAGGTATTGGGCAATCTACTTTACTCGTAACACCGCTTCGTATGTCTATGTTAGCTGGAAGTATAGGGAATGAAGGTATCATGATGAAACCTTTCGTAGTAAATGCCATTACAGCTCCAGATAATAGTATTTTAGAACAACATCAACCAATGACTTGGCGACAAGTATCTTCACCAGAAACAATAAATATCATCTATGAAGATATGAAAAATGTTATTAATCATGGTACAGGTACAAGAGCCAAAGTTCCTGGTATTGAAATGATAGGTAAAACAGGTACTGCTGAAAATTCTACAGGCAAAGACCACGCTTGGTTTATTGGTTGTGCAAATATGCCAAATGAAGATATTGCATTTGCTGTTATCGTAGAAAATAGCGGATTTGGTGGTAGTGAGGCTGCACCTATTATAAAAAATATACTCACAAGTATTTTAGCAAAGGAAGGGAAGTAAAATGTCTACGCTCTTAGACAATCGTTATGAATTAATTGAACGTATAGGCGACGGTGGTATGGCAGAAGTTTATCGCGCTCATGATAAGATGTTAGACCGTTTCGTGGCTGTTAAAATTTTACATCCGCAATTTACAAGTGATGAATCATTTGTAACAAGATTTCGTCGTGAAGCTCAAGGAGCTGCTAAATTATCACATCCGAATATTGTTAGTATTTATGATGTAGGCTCTTGTGATGGTAAATACTATATAGTAATGGAATATATAAAAGGAGAAACTTTAAAAGATAAAATAAATCGTGAAGCTCCTTTACCAATAGATGTAACACTTAAAATTGTACAGGAAATAGCAGAAGCTTTAGAAAATGCCCATGCAAACCATCTTGTACATTGTGATATTAAACCGCATAATATCTTAATCAATGAAGCAGGTCATGTAAAAGTAGCTGATTTTGGTATAGCTAGAGCTACATCATCATCAACAATAACATATACAGGTACAATTGTAGGTTCTGTACATTATTTTTCTCCAGAACAAGCAAAAAGGTCATACTATTAGCCCTAAATCAGATATTTATTCTTTAGGTGTAGTAATGTATGAAATGCTTACAGGTAAAGTTCCTTTTACAGGTGAAACTGCTGTTAGTATTGCGATAAAACATCTTCAAGAACCACCAATTCCACCGCATGAATTGCGTCCAGATATACCAGCAATTGTTGAAGCTATAGTATTAAAAGCAATGGATAAAAATCCAGATAATCGTTTCTCTAGTACAGAAATGATTAAAGAAATTGAACAGGCAAAAAGAAAACCATTTGCAAAGGTTAATGTACCAACAGAAGACCCATTTGCAACAAGAGTGCTTACTAGTGAAGAAATAGAACAATTACAAAATATTGAACCTAAGAAAACTACAGTAACACCAAATTATAGTCAGCCTGTATACCAAGAAAATAAAGTAGAACCACAGAGAAAATCAAAGAACTCGTTTAATAAAACATTTATTATGGGCTTGATTTTATTCTAGTGTTAGGTTTTGGTGTAGGTGCATTTTTATCCTATGGTGATTTTTGGAGCAGTAAAACTGTAGAAGTGCCAAATGTGGTAGGTATGAGTCAAGCACAGGCTGAAGAAACTTTGAAAGCGGAAAACTTGCGTGTAGAAGTAGCAGAAACCTTTGATGAGTCAGTGCCAGTAGGAAAAGTTGCTTCACAAACTCCAGAAGCTGGTAAAACTGTAAAAGAATCTCGCTTAGTTACTATTTATATAAGTAAAGGCGGAGAAGAAATCAATATGATTAATTTAGTAGGTTTGAGCCAAAGTGAGGCAGAAAATCAACTTGCTAAATTGAAATTGAAGATTGGTCAAGTTACAGCAGAGTATTCTGATAAACCAAGTGGAACAGTATTAAAACAATCTATATCTGCTAATAATAAGTTAAAAAAGGTGCTAATATAGATATTGTAGTAAGTAAAGGTAAAGAAGTTAAAAAAGTATCTGTACCAAATGTAGTTGGACAATCTGTAGATTCTGCAAGAGCTACACTAGAAGCGCAAGGATTTAATGTAAGTGCAAGTGCTTCATCTGGTAGTGTAACAGCACAAAGCGTATCAGCTGGTTCTCAAGTAGAAACAGGTACTACTATTGAATTGACTGTATCTTCTGGTAGTGCAGATAGACATGAAAATAGCACAAATACAAATGTACCAGACAAAAATGAACAAACAAATACTACTAATACGGGAACAACTAATACAACAACGCCAGAAAAACCAGCGATAGAAGTTCCACAAAGACAAAGAGATTAGTATAATAGAATTAAATTAGTTTTATGAAATAAATATTAAAGGAGGATTTTTAATGAATGCTGTTATTTTATTATCAGGTGGATTAGATTCTACAACTTGTATGGCAGTGGCAAAACAGCAGGGTTATGATTTATATCCTATAAGTTTTGACTATCATCAACGTAATAAAATTGAATTAGAAGGTGCTAAAGAAATTGCTAAATTCTTTGGTGCTAAAAGACATTTAATTATTGATACAAATATGAATGCTATTGGCGGTTCAGCTTTAACTGATGAAAATATTGAAGTGCCAAAAGGAAATGTTGATCGAAAAGATAATGATGTACCAGTAACATATGTACCATCAAGAAATTTGATTTTCTTAAGCTATGCTTTAGGTTATGCTGAAGTAGTAAAAGCTGACGCTATCTTTATCGGTGTCAATGCAGTTGATTTTTCTGGATATCCTGATTGCAGACCAGAATTTATCCAAAAATTCCAGGATATGGCAGATTATGCTTGCAAAACTACAGCTGTTGATGGCAAAAAAATAAAGATTGTAACACCTCTACAATCTTTATCTAAAAAAGAAATCATTCAATTGGGTACAAAATTAGGAGCACCATATCATTTAACTCGCAGTTGTTATAATGGTAGAGAAAAAGCTTGTGGTGTTTGTGATAGCTGTAAACTTCGTTTGAGAGGTTTTGCTGAAGCAGGAATAAAAGACCCTATAGCTTATGAAAAAAATTATAATGATGTAACTAAAAATCATATTGCTTATGAAAACGGAGAGTGAAAATTTGCAAGATGTACAAAATAGAGTAGATAAACGAGGTATTGCCATTCAGCGAGTGGGTATTAGCGATGTTTATTTACCTTTACAAATAAAGCAAGAACAGCATAGCCAGCCAGTTATGGCTAGATTGAAATTTACTGTAGATTTGCCTATGGAATATAAAGGTACACATATGAGCCGTTTTCAAGAAATTTTGACGAAATGGCATACCAATCCTATTGGGCAAGCTGAAATAGGCAATATTTTAGATGAAGCTATCACTAAATTAAGTTCTAATTCAGCACATTTGTCAATGAGTTTTAAATATTTTATAGAAAAAACTGCTCCTGTTAGTGGTAAAAAATCTTTATTGGATTTAGATTGCAAAGTAAGTGCTGTAAAAACAGCTAGTAAAAATTCTATGCCATTTACACTAGCTATAAAAATACCAGTAACATCTCTTTGTCCATGCAGTAAAGAAATCTCAGCATATGGGGCACATAATCAACGCAGTATTATTTCTGTAAAAATAAATTATGATGGCAAAAAAACAGCTATAAATATTAAAGATATTGTAAGCTTGATAGAAGCACAAGCTTCTTGTCCATTATATCCATTATTAAAACGTGAAGATGAAAAATAATGTAACAGAAAAAAGCATATGAAAATCCGAAGTTTGTAGAAGACATTTTACGTGATTGTGTTTTAGCACTTAGAACATTAGATGATATTCATTACTTCTCTGTGGAATGTGAAAACTTTGAGTCCATTCATAATCATAATGCTTATGCTAGTCATGTAGAATATTTAAAATAAAAATCAAAGCCTAGATTATAGTTTTATAGTCTAGGCTATTTTTTTATAAAAGACATTTAGCAATGTTTATAATTTATGTAATCATGGTATTTTTGGCTTTTAAAGTATATAATTTTCTCATAATTGATAATAAAACAAAAATTATGAGGTGAGTTTATGTTAAAGAATATATTGAAAGTAAATAGACCGGATTTTATTGAGTTGACTACAGAAACAAAAACTGTAACTGCTAAATGGGAAAATGATGATTATAATTTAGATGATATAAATGTTAAGCTAAATCAGGATAATGAATATTTAGCTATTTTTCTTACTGCTCAAACTTCAAAAGTGAAATGGATAAAATTGAGATGGAATAATTTGAGTTGGGATAAAAATGTTCGTTTTTTAGGTGATGCATGGGAACGTGGATATGGTGATATGGAATGGAAAGGTATGAACCCAAATCGTTTTATGCCGTGGTATTTCTGTGCTAAAAGTGAAGCAAAATCTATTTGTTATGGGGTAAAAGTAAGACCGTCAGCAATGTGCTTTTGGCAAGTGGATTCTTTAGGTATGACTTTATTTTTAGATGTTCGCTGTGGTGGTAGTGGTGTAAATCTAAAAGGTAGAGTGATTAAGCTTGCTGATGTTATAGCTTGTGAAATGCGTGATTGCACTAGTTTTGAAGCTATGCAAGAATTTTGCGGTCAGATGTGTGAAGACCCAATATTACCTAAATATCCTGTTTATGGTAGCAATAACTGGTATTATGCTTATGGCAAAAGTTCAGAAAGTGAAATTCTAGCTGATTGTGATTATATTTTAAATTTAACAAAAGATATAGAAAATAAACCATATATGGTTATTGATGATTGTTGGCAAGAACATCATCGTTTAAATGAATATAATGGTGGCCCATGGACAAAGGGAAATGAAAAATTTCCAGATATGAAAGCTTTAGCTGATAAATTAGTACAAAAAGGCGTGCGTCCAGGTATTTGGGTGAGATTATTATTAAATGAAGATGAAAATATAAAAAATGAGTGGAGATTATCACATAATAATTGTATCGACCCAACTAATCCAGAAGCACTCAATTATATTAAAGAAGATATCAAGAGAATTTGTAATTGGGGATATACTTTAATTAAACATGATTTTTCTACTTTTGATTTATTTGGCAAATGGGGCTTTCAAATGAGTCCACTTGTAACAGATGATGGTTGGCATTTTTATGATGATAGTTTGACAAGTGCCGAAGTAGTGAAATTATTATATAAAGTTATTTTAGATGCAAGTGTGGAAGCTTCTAATGGAGAGACTTTGATACTTGGCTGTAATACTATAGGTCATTTAGGTGCAGGTTATATGCATATTAATCGCACTGGTGATGATACAAGTGGAGTAGATTGGGAAAGAACTAGATTTATGGGTGTAAATACATTAGCATTTCGTTTACCTCAGCATGGTAAATTCTATGAGATTGATGCTGATTGTGTAGGTATTGATGGAGGTATTTCATGGTCAATGAATAAACAATGGGCAGATGTATTAGCGCAAAGTGGAACACCTTTATTTATTTCTGTTAGACCAAATATTTTAGATGAAACAGAAAAACAAGAATTACATGAGATTTTGAAGGTAGCATCTAAGCAAGAACATCATGTAATTCCTGTTGATTGGGAAGAAACTACTTGCCAGAGCATTGGCAGGATAAAGACCATGATATAGATTGTAAATATCAATGGTTTGAAGAAACAGGATTAAAATTCAATCCAAATACAATACGTTATCAAACTTTTTTATCTATGACAGAATGATTTAATATTTTACTAAATCGTTTGGTTGGAGATAGTGTTGACGATATTCTCGTGGAGAGATATTCGTAACTTGTTTAAATGCACGTGAAAAAGCAAAAGCATTTTTATAGCCACATGATAAAGCTACGCTATAAATAGGAATTTTCGTTTTGCTTAAAAGTTCACGTGCATTTGCTATTTTGGCATTAGTTAAGAATTGTTGTGGTGAAGTATTTAATTCTTGTTTAAATAATGCATATAAATGACTTCTGCTGATATTGAGATATCTAGCGATATCATTTACACTTAGATTAGTAAAAGTATTTTTTTCAATATATTCAATCGCTTTAGTTACATAAAAATTATTATTTAGTTCGACTTTGTTATAAACACTTTGTAAAGCCTCATGAAGTTTAGCAAAAATGAGATATAATTTACTTTGTAGATAACATTCATTTGCAGGTGTGAGTTGATGATAAGAGAGCATTTCTTTGATTATTTCATAGATGGTTTGATTACAAGATAGATTGATGATGGGATTATCTGTATTTAAATTTGACTGTTTAAGTAAGTGCGGCACATAATCGCCATTGAAACAAATCCATGTATAAGTCCATGGGTTTGTAGGTTCTGCTTTATATAAAGTTACTGTTCCAGGTTCTGTGAGAAAACATTGATTTTCATTTAATTTATAATGTTTATTATTTAAATAATAATGACCTTGACCTTTCAAGATAAAATGAAGCATATAATAATTGCGAACAGCTGGTCCATAAGAATGTGTAGCACCACATTTTTCCCAGCCACAGGATACTAAATATAAATCTTTAGAACTAGTTTTATATTCCATAATTGCAACATCAGCCATAAGTACACCTCATTTTTAAAATATATTTATATTATTTATCCTAAAGTTAACGAGAGATGATGTCAATTAAAAGAATTGGGAAAATATTTTATTTAATTGGCTTTAATTATAATGAAAATAAGTGTAAGATTAATAATATGATTAATTTTTGTAAATAAAATATATAAGGGAGGACAATAATGTGATTGATTTGCATGTACATTCTACAATGTCTGATGGAACGTATACTCCTAGTCAATTGATAAAATTGGCTAAAGATAAAGGGTTAAAGCTATAGCCTTGACTGACCATGATACTATATATGGTAATAAAGAAGCCTATGAGGCTGCTAAAAAATATGATATGGAATTTATTCATGGTATGGAACTTAGCTTGAATTATAATAATCATCAAATCCACGTAGTAGCTTTAGGTTTTGATGAAGAAAGTAAGGCTTTTAAAGATTTTTATCATGAATTAAGACAGAAAAACAATCTTCTATAGTATCTGTTATTGATTATTTACAAAAACAAGGATTAGATATTTCAGTAGAAAAAGTAGAGCCTTTTATAGCTGGCGGTGCATTAGATAAATATGCTATTTTGCGATATTTAGTATCTGATAAATCGAAAGCCGGCGATATTCAGTATTTATGGGATAGATACATTGACCCTGCTTTTAATAATTTGAATTTGAAGATAACAGAAAATCCAAAGGCAGAAGATGCAATCCAAGCTATGAAAAAAGCTGGGGCTGTTACATCTTTAGCTCATTTTCAATAAAAAAATAGGTTTTAAAAATTATACAAGAGAAGAACAAGAAGCAAATATAAAGTATTTACATGAAATTGGTTTAGATGGTATGGAAGCATATTATCCAAATTATAGTGAAGATGATGAAAAATTTGCTCATTATTTGATTGAAAAATATGATTTAGTGCCAACTGGTGGTACTGATTTTCATGGTGCTAATCGACCATCTGTAGATTTAGGCAGTGGTACAAATAATAATTTAGATGTACCATATGAATTTTATCAAAATATTTGTAAGTTAATAAAGCGTTAGTTTTAATAAATATTTAAAATATAATTATTTGTGGATAATAATTAATATTAATAGTTGACAAAGAGAAGTATTAATTATATTATATAAATATAATATGAAATGAATTTAGTATATAAAAGCTAAGACAAATAAAATATATTGGAGGCTATTAATTATGAAAAAATGGGTTTGTACTGTATGCGGTTGGGTTTATGATGAAGAACTTGGAGATCAAGATTATGATTTAGCTCCTGGTGTAGCTTTTGAAGATTTACCAGAAGATTTTGTATGCCCATTATGCGGTGTTGGTAAAGACCAATTTGAAGAAGAAGCTTAATTAAATTTTATAAAATTAAGACATTAACGCAGTATTGCCAATTTTTTAGTTGGTATACTGCGTTATTTAGTTTATCTAGTGAGGTGTAATTTTGTTTAAAAGAAAATATCATCATAATGCTTCATCAGAAGATTGTAATAAACTTTGTTGTACCAAAATAGAAAATTTTTCAGCTCATGCTGGAGATACAGAAATATTTACAGATGTGAATATGCATATTCATTGTGGACAATTAACAGCTTTAATCGGGCCAAATGGAGCAGGAAAATCTACATTATTAAAATGTATTTTAGGGCAAGTACCTCATAGTGGGAATTTACATTATGTTGATGCTAAAGGAAAACATACAGGAAATCCTATTATAGGTTATGTACCACAGTATTTGCGTTTTGACCGTACTTCGCCTACTAGTGTAATGGATTTTTTTGCAGCATGTTTATCAAAATATCCTGTATGGCTTTGTAGTATGAAAAAATTAAGACCAAAAGTTTTAGAAAGTTTGCGTAGGGTAAAAGCTGAACATTTAATTGATAGAAGATTAGGAGCTTTATCTGGCGGTGAAATGCAACGTGTATTATTATCTCTAGCTTTAAATCCAATGCCAGATTTATTATTGTTAGATGAGCCAGTATCTGGAGTTGACCATAATGGTTTGAAATTATTCTATGAGATTGTATCCGAGCTTAGAGAAAAAGAAGATATGGCAATTGTTTTGATATCACATGATTTACCACTTGTAGCTCAATATGCTGACCAAGTTGTTTTGTTGAATAAAAAAGTGATTTGTAAAGGAACACCACAAGAAGTATTCAATCGTAAAGAAACAAAAGCGTTATTTGGTAATATTGTAGCTCCATTAGAAGAGGAGGCAAAATAATGTTAGATATTATTTATAATGGTTTAGATGTGATTTTGCCTTTTGCCTGGATAAATCATGTATTTATGAAAAATGCTTTTTTGGCAGTGTTGATGATTACACCACTTTTGGGAATTTTAAGCACTATGGTTGTCAGCAATCGCATGGCATTTTTTTCTGATTCATTAGGTCATGGAGCATTTACAGGTGTTGCTGTAGGTGTATTATTAGGCAGTGGTGAGCCACTTGTTTCGTTGATTATATTTTCGATAATTTTTGCGGCTCTAATCACATATATTAAACATCGCAGTAGTGCTTCAACAGATACAATTATTGGTGTCTTTTCTTCGGCAGGTATAGCGATAGGTCTTATCTTGATGTCGCATGGCGGCAATTTTAGTAATTATACTTCATATTTTATTGGTGATATTTTAAGCATTACAGCTGATGAGCTTGTATATTTATTCATAACTTTTATTGTCGTTGTGATTGCATGGTGTTTCTTATTTAATCAGATTTTGATAATTAGTATAAATGATGGTTTTGCTGCTAGTAGAGGTATTAAGACTTTATATATTGAAATGATTTTTGCAGCTATTGTAGCTGTAGTTGTTTCTATAAGTATTCAATGGGTAGGATTATTGATTATAAATTCATTGTTAATTTTGCCAGCGGCAGCGGCTAGAAATATAGCAGTTAATGCTAGACAATATCATGCTTTATCCATTTGCTTTGCTATTTGTGCAGGGCTTTTAGGTCTTGTGATTTCTTATTATGCTGATATTGCAACTGGGGCAACCATTGCTATTTTTGCGGCAATTATATTTTTCATTACATTATTTTTACGCCCATATTTTCAAAATTAATATATTTAGTTTGTAATTTTACTAGATTTAATATTTTTATTGTGATATACTTAGGTTTACAAGTTTACTTTAATGTATAAAAATGAGGTTTTTATGAAAATAACTAAAAAAATAAAAGATGAAATGTTGGAGATTTTAGAAACGACGTATAAAGATGCTAAGCCAGCTTTAATTTTTAATAATCCTTTTGAATTGTTGATTGCAGTTATATTGTCAGCACAATGTACGGATAAACGCGTGAATATAACTACAGCTCGTTTATTTGCTAAGGCAAATACTCCAGAAAAGATTTTAGAAATGGGTGTTACTGCTTTAGAAGAAGAAATACGCGATTGTGGATTATTTAGAAATAAGGCAAAAAATATAATAGCTACTTGTCATAAATTATGTAGTGATTATAATGGTGAAGTGCCTGAGCAATTTGAAGAATTATTGAAGTTGCCAGGTGTGGGAAGGAAAACGGCGAATGTTGTTTCAAGTATTGCGTTTAATCGTCCTGCTATAGCTGTGGATACACATGTATTTAGAGTATCCAATCGTTTGAAATTGGCTGTAGGTAATACACCTGATGAAGTGGAAAAAGGATTGCAAAAGGCAATACCGATGGAAAAATGGTCAGATGCACATCATTGGCTTATTTGGCATGGTCGTAAACTTTGTAGAGCAAGAAATCCTCTATGTGGTGATTGTCCACTTAAAGATATTTGCCCTTCTGCATTATTGCAAGCTTGATATAATTATATTGAGGAGATGTTTTAATGATTTATCGCAAGGCTACATTTAACGATGTTGAAGAAATATATAATTTAGTAAATTTATATGCTCAAGAAGGAGTAATGTTAGCACGTTCTCGAAATACTTTATATGAAACTTTGAGAGATATGTATGTTGCTGAAGAAGATGGTGAAATACTAGGTGTGGGAGGTCTGCATATAGTTTGGATGAATTGGCAGAAGTTCGCACTTTAGCAGTAGCTAAAAAAGCTTTACGTCGTCATATTGGTGCAAATATCGTGGAATATCTCATTGAAGAAGGAAAAGCTTTAGGTATAAGAAAAGTTTTCACATTGACATATCAAGATAAATTTTTTGGCAGTTTAGGATTTAAAGTGGTAACAAAAGATGATTTACCACAAAAAGTTTGGAAGGATTGTATAGATTGTCCCAAATTCCCAAATTGCGACGAGATTGCTATGGAAATGTATATTTGATAGATTAAATAAAAGCTGGCTATTGAGTCAGCTTTATTTTTTTGTCTTTATAAAAATCAAGGTTTAAGCTAAAATTGAAATTATAAATTATGGATATTTGAAATTGATACATAATATAAATTTTAAGATATAAATTTTTCGGTGATTTTTATATAGGAGATGATTTTTTGCAAGCAGGAGAAACAACTTTAAATAAATTATTAAATACATCTCGTCAGTTTATAGTACCTATCTTTCAAAGAAATTATAGTTGGCAAAAAAGCCAATATGAACAATTATGGTTTGATATTTTACGTGCTAGTAAATTTAAAGAAAAACAAAATCATTTTATTGGCTCTATTGTATATATTGATATGGGAACACCAGCAGGACGTCCACAACAATTATTATTGATTGATGGTCAACAACGTTTAACGACAATTTCTATTTTATTATGTGCAATAAAAGATTATGTGCAGAAATTCAATTTAGAAACTAAACTAATTAATTTAGCAAAGATAAAAATCAATTTTTATATAATAGTGATGAAATAGATGAAGATAGATACAAATTATTATTGAATGTACAAGATAAAGAAACGTATATAAAATTAATAGATAATACAATATTTACAGTGAATAAGCCTGCTACAAATATCATTAAATGTTATGAATTTTTTTTATGAACGTATAGAAGATTTTATAAAACAATATGGGCAGATTGATGAAATTTATGCAGGGATTTTTAAATTGAGTTTAGTGTCAATATCTTTGGATAAAGATAGTGATAATCCTCAAATGATTTTTGAAAGTATGAATTCCACAGGTAAAGATTTATCGCAGACGGATTTATTGCGCAATTATTTATTGATGGATTTGACGCCAGAAAAGCAAACTAGATTGTATAAAACATATTGGAAACCTATGGAAGAATTATTTGGCGAAGATATTTATAAAAATGATGTAAATAAATTTGATTATTTTATCCGTGATTTTTTAACTTTAAAGAGTGATACAGGTCATATTTGTAAGATAAATAATGTATATGAGAATTTTAAGCGTTATTATTTAGATAATAATTGTGAGAAATTCGCAGTTTTGAAGGATTTATTTACTTATGCCAAATATTATGCTTGTATTGATTTATTGCAAGAAAACGATGATGAGCTTAAACTATATTGGCAAGAATTTAAGAAACTAGATAGTCATGTAGTATATCCATTTTTATTGAAGTTGTATGATGATTATAGTCGTCAGATATTGATTAAAGAAGATTTTAAAAAGATTTTGCAAGTAGTGATAAGTTATTTATGGCGTAGAGCTATTTGTGAAATACCGACAAATTCACTTAGCAAAACTTTTGCTACTTTATATCAAGCTGTGGATAAAGATGATTATGTAAATAGTATTATCAAGGCTTTTGTATTTAAATCAAGTTATAAGCGATTTTCGTCTGATTATGAAGTTCGAGAAAAATTGCAAACAAAGGATATATATCATTTTCGCTTGCGTAAATATTTATTAGAAGCGTTAGAAAATTATTATCATAAAGAGCCGATTGATTTAAATACAGCAAATTACACTATAGAGCATATTATGCCTCAAAATATAGAACATAATCTGTCGTGGCAACAAATGTTAGGCGAAAATTGGCAAGAGGTGCATAGCTTGTATTTGCATACTTTGGGCAATTTGACGATAACGGGATATAATGCAGAAATGAGCAATAAATCTTTTGGGGAAAAAGTAAATGGTGAGAGTGGATTTAAGCATAGTCATTTAAAATTAAATGAAAGCATTGTTCAATGTGATGTATGGAATAAAAAAGCTATTCAACGAAGAACAAATATATTGACGGATATAATTTTAAAAATATGGAAATATCCAGAGTTTTGAAGTATTGTTAAGATAAATATTGATTTAAATAAATTAATGAGGTGATTTTATGAAATATTGTCCATACTGTAATCAAATGGTTTCTCCAGTGAAAAGACCATCATGGTTTTTATTTATATTTTTATCAGTAATTACTGGTGGCAGTTAGATTTTTATCTATGCTATATATTATTTTTTGTTTAAAAAAGAACAATGCCCTATTTGTGGTGGAAAAGATTTAAGGAAGAGATAGAATATATAAGCCCTAGAAACTTTTATTTATTAGATTTTGGGGCTTATTATTTTTAGAAGGTGAAATGATGCATGACATATGGAACCCATGGCATGGTTGCCTTAAATATAGTGAGGGCTGTAAAAATTGTTATATGTATTATTTAGATAAGATAAGAGGTAATAGTGGAGCGTATATCTATAAAGTAAAGGCAAATTTTTATTATCCATTAGCTAAAAATAGACAAGGTGAATATAAGATAAAAAGTGGTGAACAAATAAGGGTTTGTATGACATCAGATTTTTTCTTAAAAGAAGCTGATGAGTGGAGAGAAGAAGCATGGAGAATAATAAAAGCTAGAAGTGATGTTATATTTATATTGATAACAAAAAGAGCAGAAAGAATAAGAGCATGTTTACCTAAAAATTGGGGCAATGGTTGGGAAAATGTGTTTTTGCATGTAACTTGTGAAAATCAAAAGCGTGCAGATGAGAGAATACCAATATTATTGAATTTGCCATTTAAACATAAAGGGATAATAGTTGCTCCATTTTTGGAAAATGTAAGTATAGAAAAATATTTAAAAGATGGAGAAATTGAACAGGTAATTTGTGGCGGAGAAAATTATAATGGAGCTAGAGTTTGTAATTTCGATTGGGTGAAAAACTTGCGCCAAGAATGTGTAAAAGCAAATATTACATTTTGTTTTATGGAAACAGGAACAGTTTTTATGAAAGATAAAAAAATATATAATTTACCCTCAAAGGAATTACAAAGTAAGATGGCTTTTAAATCTAAAATGAATTATCAAGGTAAAGAAATAGTTTTTAAATTATATGACCAATTTGGGAGATTATTAGACAAGGAAAAATTGTATAAAAGAAGTTTTAAACTAAAATGTAATGAATGTGCTAGTAAACTTATCTGTAATGGTTGTAGTGAGTGCAAGCAAGATTGTAAATAAAAACCTAATCTCTAGAATAATTAGAGATTAGGTTTTTTATTAATGACTTTTTTCGTATTCAGTTAAAACTTGTTCAAGAATTTCAGCTGTAGCTTTTACTGTATTTAAACAATGTACTTCTTGAGAATAATGTTTTGCTTTAATTTGACAGCAAAGTCTTGAAGAAAAATGACTTTGAAATGCTCTAACTAAGTTTAACATTATAGGTTTTAAGTGAGTAGTTTCATGAGCTCTTGTTTCAATATATTTACTTGAGATAACACATGCTGAACCACTTAAAGCTCCACATACATCACCAACATGGAAACCACCACCAAAAGCGCCTGTCATTTTTAGAGCATTTTCATCAAGATTTAAATTATAATATTCATTACCTGCACGAATAAGACTTTCTGCACAATTATAACCTTGTATGTAATATTTTTCTGCTATGTCTTTTAACATAATATGATTTTTTCTCCTTTATTAAAGATATATAATATTATATTATAACATATATTTTTAAATACTAGCAAAATAGTATATAATAAGCATATAAAATAAAGTGAGGTCATAAAATGGATAGAATAATTGAAATTTGTTGTGGCAGTTATGAAGATGCTATAAATGCTTATAGAGGTGGAGCAAAGAGAATAGAATTAAATTCAGCTTTGTATTTAGGAGGACTTACGCCAAGTATAGCTACTTTAGAATTAATTAAAAGAAATACAGATTTAGAAGTTATTTGTATGGTAAGACCAAGAGACGCTGGTTTTTGCTATAGTGATTTAGAAAAAAAACAGATTTTTGCCGAAGCAAAAGCTTTATTAGAGCGTGGTGCTGATGGATTAGCTTTTGGCTTTTTAACTGAAGATAGAACAATTGATTTAGAATCTACACAAAAAATGGTAAATCTAGTACATTCTTATGGGAAGACAGCAGTATTTCATAGAGCCTTTGATTGTGTAAAAGATGAAAAAACAGCGATAAATGAATTAATAAAATTAAAACGTAAATAGAGTATTAACTAGTGGATTGAAAGCAACAGTTATAGAAGGCAAAGAATTGATTAGAAGTTTACAAAAAACAGTAGGAGTAAAAATAGAGATTTTAGCAGGTAGTGGTATTAATAAAGATAATGCAAAAGATTTAATAGAATATACAAAAGTAAAGCAGATACATTCATCTTGTAGGGCATGGAAAGAAGATAAAACAACTTTTGGTGATTTTGTGAATTATGCATTTGCTCAAGGTGAAAATAAAGCTTGTTATGATTATGTAGATGAAAATTTAGTGAGAAATTTAATCGAAGCTGTTAATGAATAATTTTTTAAAGTTAGGAGAATGATTTTGCAGTTAAAATGGGAGAGTTTTAATTATAATTGAAAAGAGATTTCAAGTTATTTATTTTTGTTTGGTTATATTTAAATTTATTGCGTGTAATTTCATTGATAACGATGAAAAGTTATGCTGGTGATATAAATTTAAATGATATTCTGTTGACTATCTATTATGGGGCAAGAATTAGTTTAAAAACAGCAGGCGTGCTTATGCTATTTACATTTATTTTTGTTACATTAATAGGTTGGTTGATAAATAAGCATTTAGATAAATTGAGATTAGGATTATCAGCAGTATTTTTATTTATATTGAATTTTTTATTTGTAGCAAAATATTTTTATTATAGGGAATTTCATACTAATTTTAATGAAATGGTATTTAATGCTGTAAATGATGATGTAAAAGCTTTATTTTATACAATGATAGAGCAATATCATTTATTGGAAGGCACAGTAATCATTATTTTATTTACAGCTATGGTTGTATATATCTTGAAAAAGTATCTTGCTTGGCAGTGGATAAAAAAATCTTTTAAATTTGAAAAAAGTCTTATATTTAAAATATCAGTTATAGTATTTACCTTAGTTTTTGCTTTATTTGTACGCTTTGGTGCAAGTTTTTCTTATGCAAAATCTATTCATTGGGAAAATTGTGCAAAAACAAAAGATACTTTTCTTAATGAGATAATTTTAGATGATATGCAGGCTATCTATCGAGGATATTCTATAAAAAAACGTATTGATAATGGCGTGATTTATGGCGTGCATAAGGAAAATATTGCTCAGAATTTAGAGTTTTTAGCGAAAAATAGTGATGCTTATCGTCTGCAAAAACAAGACTTAAGTAAAATAGATAGTAATTTAGTATATCAAGCTCATGGTAATATAATTGACAAGAAACAACATATATTTATTATAATCGGTGAAAGTTTTGCTCAATGGCCATTATTAGATGAATATGCAAATCTGCAATTAGGCGAAAATGTGCGAGCTATTATGCAAAAAGATAATGCAACATATACACATAATTTTATGCCTAATGGTGCATTTACACCTATGGCAGTAAATGCTATGATTTGTGGTTTATCTGATGTAAATATATATCCTAATCATCAATATGAATCATATAAGCAGGTATATGCGACATCTTTTGCACCGCAGATAAAAAAATTAGGATATAAAACACAGTTCTGGTATGCTGGTTTTAGTGGTTGGGAAAGAATAAAAGATTTTGCTTTGGCACAAGGCTTTGATGAATTTCATTGTGCATCAGATTATCAATATCCATCAGGTAATGTATGGGGCTGTGATGACGAATTTATTTTTGATAAGTTAAAGCAAGAAGTAGCTCAAAATGATGAAACTACAGTATATGTGATTTTATCTGTATCAAATCATGCGCCTTATAGTGTAGATTTAGCAAAAGCAGGTTTTCCGAAAGAAGAAGTGCGAGCTAAATTACCTGTAAATGTACAAAATAATGAAGATTTATTAAATAAATTAGGTCATTATTGGTATACAGATAAAGTAATTGGCAATTTTGTTGAAGATATTGAAACAACATATCCTAAAGAAAATCTATTTGTGATTACTGGCGACCATGCTGATAGAACAAATATAGAAGCAAAACCAACATTATTTAATAGATATACTGTGCCATGTGTCATTTATGGTGATGGTATTACGAAAAATATATTATCAGATGAAATAGCTGGCGGTCATATTAATATTGGGGCAACTATATTTGAATTGATAGCGCCACAAGGTTTTGAATACTATAGTTTAGGTAAATCATTAACAAGAGGAGCAAATGTAGGCTTTAATGATAGTGTTTGGCTTAATACTGTAGATATAGGTAAATTAGATGGAAATGAACCAATAGAAGTAGAAAAAACTTTGGAAGCATATAGAACAATTTCATGGTGGAGAAGTATAAAAGGTAATTTAATTCCATAAAAAATAGCCATTTTCCAAATTTCTAAATAAGAGATAAGGAAAATGGCTATTTTTATTCAATGAGAAGACCTTTATTTTTATATTTTTCTTTTAATATTGGTGAAATATTATCATCTGTTAATAATAAATCAACATTATCTAGATTTAATACTTTTTGTTTTGAACGTTTGCCAATCTTACTAGAATCCATTATGGCAATTACTTTTTCTGAACGTTGAGATAATAATTTAATAATACCTATTTCGGATATGCGAAAATCGGTGAAGCCATCTTTATAATTTATAGCATTAATAGATAAAAAGGCAATATCAGGAAAATATTGACCAAATTCTTGTTCACAAGTGGTACCATAAGTTGATTTTTCTTGAGAATCAATAATTCCGCCAATAGAAACAATTTTTATTGCTGGATTTTGAATTAAAATATTAATGGCTGCTAAATTATTAGTAATGACAGTGATATTATCTTTTTTAAAAACTAATTCTTGGGCTAATATAGTATTAGTTGTTCCGGAGTTTAAAGCAATGATAGCATTAGGTTTAATATAAGCTAATGCTTTTTGGCAGCTTCTCGTTTTAATTTTATATTGAGAACTTCCCTACCGGTAAAATTGGATAAAGACGGCAATGAATCAGGTAAACAAGCACCGCCACGTATACATTTTATTAGACCACTTTGTTCCATAGTTTTTAAATCACGGCGAACAGTATCAACAGAAACATTTAATAAATCTTTTAAATCATTGATTTTTACAATAGCTTGTAATTGTACTTGTTGCAAGATTAATTCTACACGTTCATTATAAAGCATGAAATAATCACCACTTAAGATAAAATAAGATTTTGCTCAAATAAATATAAATAAATTATTTTAAAGTACGTTGTTTTAAGACTTCATAAGCTAAGATAGCAGCAGCATTGGAAGCATTTAAAGAGTTTACTTTGCCACGCATTGGGATTTTGACGATGAAATCGCAAGCATTTTTTGTAAGACGGCTAACACCACGACCTTCACTGCCGATAACTAAAACGAGAGGTCCTGTCATATTAGCATCATAATAATTTTCTGTACCGTCCATGTCTGCTCCAGCTACCCAAAGACCTTTTTGTTTTAATTCTTCTAAAGTTTGTACTACATTACCAATGCGAGCTACAGGAACATATTCCAAAGCTCCAGCAGAAGTTTTAGCTACGATAGAAGATAATGGGCAACTGCGATGTTTAGGAATTAAAATACCATGAGCACCAACAGCATCAGCAGTACGTAAGATTGCACCGAGATTATGAGGGTCTTCTAATTCATCTAATAAGATGATGAATGGATCTTCATTGCGTTCTTTAGCAAGATTTAAAATATCATCAAGTTCTACATAATCAACAGGAGCTGCATAAGCTGCAATACCTTGATGACGTTGACCGCCACAGATTTGATCAAGTTTTTCAGTATTTACATTTTGTACAATGATACGACGTTCTCTAGCAAGTGTCATAATTTCAGGCATAGAACCACCATGTGCGCTATCTGCGATCAAGATGCGATTGATAGAACGACCACTTTTTAAGGCTTCACGAACAGCATTGCGACCAAGTAAGATATCTTCACTGATTTCTACTTTTTTTAGGTTTAATTTGTTTTGTATCATTTATTTTTTTCTTCGGACGAGGACTTACTACAAATTTTATTTTTTTTATCTTTTTTAGGTTTATTTTTTGTTGGACGCATGATAATCTCCTTTTTTATTAATATTTTATAAATTATTCTTCACGTAATTTAAGCATTTCTTTAAATTTACCACAAGTCATAGCACCTTCAGGGCAACGACCAGTGCGAACACAAGTTGCACCTGCATTTTTAAATAAAAGTGGAGCTACTTTTTTAACTTCAGCAAGCATTAAATATGCCATTTGACGAATTTCCCATTGAGCGCGATTACAGCAACGAAGAGAGAAGAAATTGAGAAGAGAACGAGCATTAAATGTTGCTAAAACTTTTGTTTCGGTAGCATTAGCTAAAACATAACGAGCATCTTCTTTAGGAACATCCATAGCTACTAATTCATCATAAGTTTGGCGAATTGTATGCATTAGATTTTCAAATTTTGCCTTAGCTTCATCATTTTCAGCGATTGATGGCGGTAAAATATATTCAAAATCATGTTCACTTACATAACGCTGAGATTGTTGAGAATAAGAAGCAATACGATGGCGCACTAATTGATGAGTGAGCACGCGAGAAATACCTTCAATAGCAAATGTAAAAGTAACATGTTCCATAGTGGAAGCATGACCCATGCTGATAATTTTTTCTACAAGTTTAGTAACTTGTTCATCAGTCATTTTTTCAGATAATTCCTCTGCACCAGCAGGAGAATAACAAAGACGAGCTGCCATAGCTACAGTACGCTCTGGTTCAGCAGTATATTTCATAAGTTTAACTTTAATCAAAGTAAAGCACTCTCCTAATATAAATTAAGTAAATTAATTATAACTAGTTTTAAAACTTTTCACAAGTAAAATGCAGTAAAAAAGAGCAATACTAATAATTTACATTTAACAATTAGTATTGCTCTTTGAGTATAGAATTAAATTTCGTTTAAATAATCTGTTACAGATTTAATAGTGTTTTCTTAAAATCGTTTATTCGCCTGTGTTTTCAGCATTTTTTATATGTTTTTTTATTATTCATGTGGCGTTTGTGTGCCGTTTATTTTAAAGAGATATATTTTCTAAAATGTTGGAAACATTATTATTAGCTTTTTTTGCTTAAATGTGTGTATATTTGTTCTGTTAGTTTCGTTGTTGTATGCCCTAGTCTTTTAGCAATAACGGGCATGGGAATATTATGCTCTAATAGTATAGAAGCATGAGTATGTCTGAAAATGTGCGGATGTATATAATCTATGCCCACTGTGCTACTTATTTTTTTTTATCCAAAACGAATATGAAATAGGTTTAATTGTATCAATTATTGTCTTTTTTATTAGGTGCTTACAAAAATCAGAAATCTGATTTATTGTGTTAATTTATCTACATAACATTTTTTATACATTAAAAACATATTTGATATTTTTAGTGGAATAGATATATTTCTTATACTACTTTTCGTTTTGGGGCTTTGTATTATCGAACCTTGTGTACATCTAACATAGTTATGTCGAATATATATCATTCTATTATTAAAATCAATATCACTCCATAATAAGCCACATACTTCACCTATACGCATTCCTGTATATAGCATTAAATAAGTCATCATTACATAGGCAGGTCTATTTCCACATTTTGATATATTAGGATTTTCTAATGCACTTATTAGCTTTATTAAGTCATTCTTTTCAATATATAGATGAGATATATTTAATTCTTTCTTTTTTTGTTCTTTTTCAGCATTAGTTTCTGGTGGTAACTTTAATTTGTTGAAATAATTTATAGGAATAAGCTTCGTTTCTACAGCGTAATCTAAAGCCATTTTTATATTGACATATCTTTTTACTATAGTTGTTCTTTTTAAATTACATTCATTTACTAACCAATCTATAAATCTAGAACAATCTAAAGTACGTATATCTTTTAATTTCATATCACTACCAAAAAAAGCTAAATTACATAATAACATTGATTTTATATCTACTAATGTAGATGGCTTTATATAATTCTTTTTATGTTCTAGCCATACATTCAATAGAAAATCTTTTAATAAAATATCTTTAGATTTTGTTGTGTTTAAAGTACCGTTATAATATTTCATTTGTAAATCAGCCAATGCTTGTTGTGCTTCTTTTTTTTGTTTTGAAGCCACCACGCACAACTCTTTGCCGTTTTCCACAAGTACCTACTTCAATTGAACAGCACCATTTTACTGAATTTTTAGGTTTATATACTCTAGCCATAATATCACCTCAAAATTTAATATTATGCCTAGTTTTACATCATCAATTTTAGCGTAGTTCAAGCTATAAAAATTGTCAAGTTTAGAAATAAAAAAAGACACCATGACTAACATGATGCCTTATTACTTACCACGACCATGGACGAATTCAAAAATACCAATTCAAATACAGCTACAGATTAACCATTCATTGATAACATTTTAATAGCTAATTGTTTATCTTTTTTTACAACTTTTGTAAGAAACGATGCTTAATAGTGAAATTATTATTAAAAATAAAAGATAATTCATAGTTATAACCCTAGTTTCTACTGAAAATATAAATATATTAGACAATATTAATTTCAATTAACAGTATCTAAAATTTGATATTCAAAAGATACAAGTTTGTCATAAGTTATTGATAAAATTTTTAATATAGCAAAATTATGGTACTTATTTTCTAATATTAAAATGTCACCAATTTTTAGTTTTCTTGTTCTGCTAGTGAAATCAAACATATCCATATTATCAATAGGTTGGATTTCTTTAATTTCAGAATTATATCCTATTGCAAGCAATTTATCACTATATGTGTAAATCACTTCGTTACTACAAGATGACCATTCTGTTTCAAATGCAAATTTGCACTACCGATAGTATATACACCGCTATTTTGTAAATAATCGAAAGATACAACTCCTTTCATTGCTGCATTTTGATACATGGTTTTTCTTATAGCATTTAAAATATCAACATCATTGGCTTTTTCATCCATAAAGGGACTTTTTCCAAGAGGTGGCTTAAGTCGTTCATCTCGCCCATATAGTTTAAATATTAACTTTTTCATATTTTTATCATACTCTAAAGGATTAGAAAAAATCTATATATATTTTTGTTGATAAAAATAAAGGAACTTTATTGTTACTTGGATTATTGATTACAACGGGTATTATATAATTTAAATTTCCTTGTTTTAAGAAGGATGATGATAAAAGCATTGCTTCATAACCTGCACCACCAACCATATTATTGGCTTTTTCTACATATTTTTCAGAACAAATGCAAATAACCATATTAACATTATTTAATCCATTATTCATGAAAAATAACAAATCATCACCAATATTTAGATCCCAAATATCACAAGTTACGTCAATACCTAAACAACGTAATTTCGTTGCAAAATTTAATACCCAATCACTATGTTCCTGATTATCTTGAGAATATGATATAAAGACTTTAGGTGGATGTTCCACGATATCGCTCCTTTATTATAGTTAAATTTTTAGCCTTAGTTTCATTAAGTTTTTGTGAATGCCAAAATAATTAGCCATTTGGTCTAATGTTAGATGTTTGACTTCAGCAATAGCTTCATCAGTTATTAGTAAATCAACTGCGAATTTATTTGCTTCTATCTCTAACTTATTTATAGAAAATAATGTCTTTTCTCTTAAAAATGGTGTATTTGCTTTTGGGTGTAATAGTGCGTGTCCTAGTTCATGTGCTATAGTGAATTGTTTGATTAAAAAAGTGTTTTTTTGTTAAACTCCATGTTATATATAAATTTATCCCAATTATTTAAAAGCTCGGATAGTTTTTCAGAAAACTGTTTATAATTATTGGTATCTAGAGTATTTTTTAAAGAAAAATATTTGGAGAAATATTTATATATTGTTATTATCATTAATACTATATGATACAGAGGTATAGACATATCTTCTGGATAAGTCGATGTTTTTAATTCGAAACTTCCATCATTATTTATATTAAAACCATTTAAGGAATCATTCGCATGTATTTTTTTAGAATACTCACTGTAAAAAGCAATATATTCATCTTCTTTATTAAAATGTGCACATAATTCTCTAAAAGAATACAATTTTTTATCGAATAATGTATACCATTTTCTTTTAACTAAATTATTTTTTGGACTATCTAAGTCATAATTAAAATTTAAAATAACTTTATTATACATTTTTTCATATGTCTTAGAACAAATTTGTTCTTTTATTTTCTCAATTGCAAACC
>ENA-OQIO01000351-OQIO01000351.1-human-gut-metagenome-genome-assembly--contig:-NODE-351-length-24946-cov-7.450220_pt1 | contig 24946 bp, 18 predicted proteins | sample MGYA00242573_ERZ504737 | MGnify/ENA primary metagenome ERZ504737 (study PRJEB26092, sample SAMD00036203) | human gut metagenome | host: Homo sapiens | study: EMG produced TPA metagenomics assembly of...
TTATTTTATTAACTTTAGAAACAATATCTTTATATGGAATTGTTTTATTTTTACTTAATTCAGTTCTAGCACTCTTACCATATCGAAGTAAATACGGAAGTTCATAATCTGCATAAAGTCTACTTCTTTTAGAATTATCAAAACCAAAATCAGCATTTTTAACCCAATTTTCTCTATTACCTTCAAATTTAATAGGACGTCTAACAGATACTACAAATCCATCTTTTTCATTACGATGTTTAGCTTTTGCATATCCAATACCTGTATTTAAACTATTAGAAGAATAAATAGTACCTTCTCCATTATATGAAGAATTAAATCCAGCTCTACCAGCTCCTGTATCTGGGGCATAAGTTGAAGCATAATATTTAGCTCTATTTTCAGGAGTAGGTTCAACACCATTTCTTCTAAGTATATTATTTATATTTTCTTCATTACCTGTTTCATGTACACCTCTAATAAATGTATTATGTTCTAGCAATCTATCTTTAATAAGTTTATCTGCTTGTTTAGGATTCTTTGCAGCAGATAAAGGAATAGGGTCATAACCATAACGAGCATTCCATTTATTAAAAGTCTTAAGAAAAGCTTTTGTATCATCAATATTAGTTTGAAGAACATCAGGAATATCAATAACTTTTCCGTCACTATCTAATACATTAACAAAATCTTTATATTTACCAATATTAGAAGTTAATTGTTTTTTAGGAGCTTCAAGAAGTTTAGTAGGTTTAACACCAAGAGCCTTTCTACCATTATTAACAGATAAATTATAACGAATATTAGGAGAAATAGAATAATAACCTAAAGCATCTCTACCTTTAGTAATAGCTTTTTGACTTGTTCTAGAAATATTTTTATCTAAAGCCATAGCAATTTTAGTAGCTTTATCGACACTTCTTAAAACTCCAGCGCCACCTAACAATATATCAAATTCAGGATTAATTTGTTCAAGAGGAGTCATATTAACTTCTTTTCTAGCAGGAACTTTTTCTAAAGTATTATTTGCTATTCTATAAGTTTCTGGATGATAAATAAAATCTCCTTGTTTAATACCACTATTTCTAGGAGATTCCATTATTGGAGTTACTCTAGTATTATCACTTTTAACTACATATTTTTCTTTACCATATTTAGCTTTAGTACCATCATCGTTAATCCCATTTCTATCTTTAAAATCTTCTTGAGCTTTAAATACTTTATTAGGATTAGCTCCACCCATAACTAATTTAGCAGGACTAACACCATTAATAATAGGTTGTGCAGAATAAACTTTAAGTTCATTACCATTAGTTTCAACAACTTCACCGTCTTCTACTTCAATACCTGTTTTATCATTAGGCCCAATATCAATACCACCTTGACTATGTTTTCTTCCATTCATATAAAAGAAATTATTACCAAGAGGTTGAGCAATACCCCCAGCAACTACATTTGGTATTTTACCACCAACAGCATATTGTTTTTGAGGAAGATTTCTTCCATTACTTCTAGTAGTTTGAATAATATTAAATGGAAATATTGGTCCAAGTTCATCATCACTAGGAAAAGATTCTTTATTAAAATCTTTAACATAATTAATAAGTCTACCAGCAGTATTATTCATTAATTTTTCTCTATTATCTTTAGATACTAAATTATTCACACCATTATAGAGAAATTCATTACCAAGTCTTATTAAACCAGTAGATTTAGCAACTTTATCATAAGCTCCACCAAGTGGAGGAATACCATTTTGAATAAATCTTCCATTACGAGTAACATTACCTCTAAATGTACTAGGTAAATTACTTATATGAATAACTTTATCTTTTCTAGGCATTTTATATAATATAATGAGAAATTGTAATTTGATTGATTTTAAGGCTCTCTGCTGAACGATAGCCTATCAGTCGATTAATAGTTCATACCTATATATAATAATTCAACAGAGAGCAAAAGACTAGCGTTTATGACCGCCACAGCGATATACATTTAGCCTATCTCGATATACTGATTGAGGCATAACAGGTTGTTGAACAGTACCATTAGTAATCCATTCAGACGTTCAAGACCAGTTTTAGGAGCACTATAACTAGCTTGGTCAGCTTGTTTAACTTGAATTGGTTGTTGTCCTTTACTGCCAAACATACCACCAATTAAACTTCCAGCAGCACCAATAGCAGCACCAATCCATGCTTTTCTACGTCCGCCACATTTATATTTATTAATAAACTAGAACGTTGATACATAGTCATTGGATTAATCATTTTATCAGAAGTAATATTAAGTTGCTGTTGACCAGCTTGAAGTTGTTTACGCTGTTCAGCTTCTTGAGCAATACGTTTATTTTCATTAATTTGTTGATTAGCAGAAATACCTTGACCTATTGCAGTACCTAATTCACCAAGTCCTTGAACTCCTGTAATAGAACTAGCAAGACTACCTAAACCGGGAAGAGCATCAGCAAATTCAGTACCGAAACCAGCTTTACGTCGAACTCTACCACCACATTTAAGAGTAAGTTTATCATTATATTGATCAACATAATCTTGATTAGCATAAGCACTAGTTAAAGCTTGAGCATTTTGTAAAGCATCTTTATGGTCTTGTGCAGCTTGAGCTTCAGCTTGAGCTTTTTCTTGAGCTTTCTTTTGCTTATTACCTTTAATAATACCACCAGCAATACTAGCGGCTGCACCAATAATAGCACCAATAAAAGCTTTTTGTCTTTGTCTATCTCTATACTGTATCATAATTTTCTAAATTGAGTTTGAGCACATTCAAGACTTTCAAATTCAATGCGCTTATTATCTGAATTATTAAATATAAAACGAACTACAAAATAATTACCATATACTCTACGAAGTTTATCACTTATAACAGTAGGATGGTCTTTAATCGCATTACGGAAATAATTAAAGTTATATTGAGTAAGTTCATACCAAGGTTTTTTATACTTATTAAATTCATTAAGTTTATCAATATTAATATCTATATCATCAGTATCATTATCTTCATTAAATATACGAAGTATATCTCCAGCATAAGGATGTTCTCTTAAATCAACAGGATTATTAATATTATCACTATAAATAGGAATATATATCTTACGTACTTTATATTTAATAAATTCAAGAAATTTAATAAGTTCATAAGATTCATTAACTATAATATCAATATAACTATTATGAACTAATATAGGTTCATCACCAACTTCTTGTTTAGATACTAAATATAGACTTCTACTATCATCACCCATGTGAGTATTAAATTTACCATAATTATATTCATGAGTAAATACATGAAGAGGGCAGTTAAGTCTATCATTGTTATGTTCAGTTTGAAAATAACATTTAGTTTTAGTAGACCAAGCATTATTAAAATAATAATCATGTAAACTAATAAAACTACCTACTTTATAATTAAAACTAATGACTTCATTATGCGATTCTATAATAGATTCTTTAGTATTAGGATTAATATTATTATAAGTATAATCAAATTTAATTAGAATACGATTATTAAATTTATCATGAGCAAATCTAACTTTATTAGGATGATATTTATCTAACCATAATTTAATATCTTCATCCATTATTTTAAGTTGACCATCATCAAATTGATAAAGTTTATGAAAATCATCATTATAAAAAATATAACCAAATTCTCCAACTATATATGCTAAATCATCTTGCAGTCCACCATAACCTTTATCACTAGTAAAGACTTCTTTATAATCAACTTCAAAAGCATCAGGTTGATATAATTGAACATTTTCATCTCTAGTTTTAAGTGCAGCACTTATATCAAACATAAACATACTATGTTGAGTATGAACTAAAAGATAATATCCAATACCAACTAAATTAGTTATACTACCTTTATTTTCAGTAATATTTTTATAACCTTCAATAGGAAATATTCTCCAAGCGTTAACTTCACTCTCATCTTGAATAACATTACTGCGTCTTATAGTTTTATCAAAACGAGTAATATTAATAATATCATTACGATATTGAGTTAATAGTTTAGGAACATATTGGTCAACATTTCCAATAGGGTCTTTAAATAAATCAACACTATTTTTAGGTTCTACAAATGTACCAAAAGCAACACTTTTTTTATCAGTTTCTTCTTTAATACTAAAAGCTATCTTACTAGGTTCATTATTAAAACATTTACTTTCAAAGAACTTATCATTATAAAGAGGAAATTGAATATAAACATTAAATGGAATATCAAACCAACATGGTTCATCACCACTATAATAATATTGATTATTAGTAGGAGTATATAATTTATAATTGCCTTCGTTCATTATAACTCCATTATCATTATAAATAAGAACACCATCGTAAGTCATTCTACCATTATATCCATGTTCAATAGAATAAGTTCCACCATTATAGCAAACGTTATTAAGTCTTACAAGTTCTTTTTCTTTGCTAGTATAAATATTTTTAGTACAATTAAGAACTGTTGCGAGAAACATAGTTTCAGCATCAAGTAGTAATTCCTTATAATCGTCCATTTCAAGAGCAGTTCCTTTTCCAGCTCTACTATCAGTAACACTATCAGCAACTACTAGTTTATAATTATTAATAGGTTTATATTCATTTCTACTAATAACACCTATAACTGGCATATTATAACTATAAGGATAAGTAGTATTAACTACCATATCAACTACATCATGTTTTTCTTTATAAGGTTCAAATTTACATTTACCATCAATACGAATAATATTAAAATCATATTTAATACTATCATCAATATCAAATCGACCACTATATAGATAACATTTATCACTAGTAAAATTATTAGCTACAAAACCCGGTTTTGTACCCCAACTATCATTTTGCCAAGTAACATTACTAGCTATATTACAATAATCTTTTCTAGTTAATAATCCAGTATATCTAGTAATAGGTTCAACTTTTTCATAACTAATAAACCATCCAACATAACCTAATTCTTTAATTTGATTCCATAAAGTAGTATCAATATTAGCACGAATATAAAACTTATTAAAAGTATTATTCATATTATACACAAAATCTCTAGTATGTTCACCACCAACAACTTCAGAATCAAATATCAAATCAGGTATTCTAAATAGTTCATCGCCATTAATATTTTCATAATAACCAAATTTAGCTTCATTATCAACACCAATAGCACCTATTACTTGATTACTACAAGGAGTATAACTACCACTATTTATAACTTGATAAACATATAAATCATTATATTTATCTTTATCTTGATAATCAATAAAGTAATTAGATATAAGAGTATATAGTTCATCTTTATTAGTAGCTTCAAGTTCACCAGAGCTATTAAGTAATATATTAGTAGTAGGATTATTTATTGGTTCAGCAGTATAAACTACAATTTTATGATTAGCAATATATCTTTTAACATTAGTACTAATACTAGATATTGGAATATCCCCACTAATAACAGCCCAATATGGAATATTACCATTACCTTGATTATTCCAATTAAAAGTAATTATAGTACAATGAGAACCATCATTAACAATATTATTTATATATTTATCTTTATTTGACAATTTATATCCTCTACTAGCATCACCATATTTATCAACAAAATGAATAAAAAAGTTATATACTTCTCCGGGAATAAGAGTATCGTTCTTTTTACGTTCATTAAAATCATAACTAGGTTCAATAATAGAATGAGTAATTCTCATTTTACAATTATCAATATCAAATATAGTATCTCCAAATAATACTTGCCCACTAGTAAATACAGCATCTTCTGTAAATCCAATTCCATTATAAACATAACAAGCTATTTTAACTGTACTAGGTAAAGTATAAACAGATTGATTATTTTCATATTTATAACTTGTAGGAATAATAAAACAATGACAAGCAAGATATTCTTTAAGATTATGACTACCTCTACTACCTACTTTTATTTTAGCATTATAATTAATCTTTAAATATTCATGTGCTGCAATACCTTGTATAACTGTATCATTAAATAAAGTTCTAAAAGTACGAAAAGGATATTGATTATTATTAAATACTTTATTAATATCTTTAATTTGCCAATCAGCAGTACCAGTAATTTGAAGGCTAGCCATTTTAAAATAAGGACCTTTTTCACTAACTGCATTAACAGTGGTATAATCATTATAATAAGCATTAACAGCTTTATTACGAAGTTTAATAGTAATATCTTTAACAGCCTCTTCTAATGTTTTACCATTATTTAAAGTTCTATCATCGTTATCAGTTTTTTCATTATAATTAGCAATATATATTCTATTCTTATAATTAATGATATTACCAACATTATAATAATTATAATAGTCAGTAGTTAAATCAGCAACATTATATTCAACAAGAACATCTCTACTAAATTTAAAAATATTATTATTTAAATCATCTGTTCTAAACGCTTGAGTACTATCTTTTTTACATACAATAAAACCAAGTTGATAAAGACCAGAACGACCTCCACTAATATTTATTTCAAAAGTTTGATTACATATATCTTTAGAATCACTAAATGAATCTGTATTACCATAACAATAACCGTTTGGTTCATCTTTCGGTTCATAAACATTAGTTTTTCTAAAACAAACTTTATTAATAACTTGTGGAATTATAACATCATTAAAAATAGGAAATCCAATACTATACCATTTAGTATAATTAGTTTTATCTATCTTATATCTAATAAATATAAAATAAAATCCTTTATAAGCTCCACCACTAACATAATTTAAACCACTAATAGTAGGTAAAGTTATTTGTGGAATAACAGACATTTCAGAATCAGGACGGTCAGAATCTAAATCAATATTAATAGTTTTAAGAGGAACATCAATAGAAGTATTACTTTCAGCAATAGCTATAATAAGATGATTTTTAACATTATAAGTATATGTTCCTTTAATCTTTCCACCATTATACTTCCAATTACTATTTACTCTATAACAATTATCAGCTTGTTCATTATATCTATAAATATAAGACTCATTAGAATCAGTATTAACAATAAATAAAATAAGTTCAGTACTAGTTGGAATAACACCAACTATTTTAAAATTATTAATACCATCTTCATGAATAGCGTTAGCAATTACTTTACAATCTTCAAGCCCTTCTTCATTAACAATCATCCTACCATCATTACTTACTTTAATATTCTTAGCAGCAACTAATGAATAAGGTACACAATCACCTGGATGTTTATTAAGACTAAGTTTCTTTTGTATATTCATAATTATTTAGGAAAAGTAAAGTTATAAAAGAACTCATTCCAACCACTATCATCATCACTTTGTTCATCTAATAAAATACTAGTCTTAATATCTTTCTTCATACTTTCCCATAGATAGAAAGGATTAGTTCCATATTGACTAGCAGAAAGATTAAACACAGGATGCTTATATCCTCTCATAAGCATACGAGCCATACAATAATAAGCAAGACCTTGAATTAATTTACCATTAGCAGGTATAACAGGAACTTCACAATGATAATTATCACTATATTGAGTTTCAATATCTTTATAAACAACTGTTATACAAGTATCATTAAAATTAAGTTCAATAGTATTGCCTCCAATAAGAATATAGTTATGATTTGACTTATCATATCCTCCACGGGGGGTCTGACAATGAGAATGAACTTCATGCTGACATCTTGGACATTCAGTATTGTTATGAAGTGTATAAACAACAGGATTACATCCTACTTTACCAGTATCAATAACCTCTCTAGTTCTAGAACCATTAGGACAACAATCATCAGGCATACCAAGATAGTCTTTATCAGTAGCACGCTCCGGACTTTCGTCCTCCGCTTGACCCCCCGTAGAGGATGGAGTAGATTCAGTATCACTACATCTATATTTACTACCATCAGCTCTAGGTACTTCACAACCATTACTATCATATACTTTAAGACCGTCATCAATAAGACAACATTTACTTTTAGCTATCTTATTAATGACGGTTAGTTTCATTTTCTTATCAACTTTACGAAGAACTTTAAGTTCATTCATAGCATCAACACACCAAGCAGGAACTCTAGGAATCCAATCACTTCCATCAGGATTGAAATCATTATCAAGTTTACCAATTATATGTTCTATCGTAATCGTTTTATTATTTGCCATAATATTAGTTTTTATATCTAGTTTTATTACCATTATTATGTGCTCCACGTTCATACTTTTGTTGATTAACATTTCTAATATATTTAAATGGAGCATTAGGTTCTCGTTCAAGATAAACAAGAAGTTTACTTCTTAATCCTAATTTAAGATTAAAAATATCATCAACAGTTTTACATTCAGAATTAAGTTGTTTAGCATCTTTACCTCTAAGTTCTCTATTAATATAATTAGCATACTTAAATTTAATAGCACTATAACTATGAGTTCCATTATTAATAAGTTGTATTTCATAAAACTCTTTATTAGTTTTATAAACTACATAAGGAATACCATCATATTTAAGTCCACGAATTTTATATATCTCTGCTTCTTCTTTATCATAAGGTTTAAGACCAGCATTAATAATTTCTTGTTTTTTAAGTCTAGTAGCGTTCCAATCAACATAAGTATCTCTAGGTTTATCTCTATATCTCCAGAAATTAATAACTAAATCACCAATTTCATATTTAAAGTGATAAGCGTAGCCTTCAAGAACACATTTATGAACACCATAACTATAATACCTATGAATGTACTTTTTATAATCAGAAAGACTTAATTCAGAACGTCTTGTAGCAAGTTTAAGAGCAATAATATAATCGTTTGCTTTTTTAGCTAAGTTACAATAACGCAAAAGTTGGAGAAGAACAATACGTCTTTCTCCAACTGTATAACTAAGTTGATTATTAATTAATTGCTCTAACTTATTAATTAATTCAACATTATCATTAAGAAATTGAAACCCATATTCATTAAGATTAATTTTTAAATCATCTTTAATAACTTGATTTTTACTTTTAATATAAGCACGACAATCGGCTTTCATCTTATTTATAACTTCAAGTTCTTTATTGTATTTTGCCATATCGTCATTAGAAGTTTCAATAAACTTTTTATAATAATGACTAATATCTATATCTTTAATCATAATTTATCTAGTTACAAGATTATCAATAGGAGTTTCATTTGTTTGACGAGGAACTTCAACAAGATTACGTTTAAATACAATCTCTTTAAGAGCTCCAATCATATCTTCAGGAATAAGAAATTCGTCATCATCGTATTTAGCTTCATCATCAATAGGATCATAATTTACATCTTTAGCTTTTTCAACAGTTTCGGTAGGAACAAGATAAGGAATTTCAAATGGAGATTCAATAATAATAGAACCTATATTTTGAAACCAATCTTTATTATTACTAAAGAAATAAATATAACCATTAATATAATCATAAACAGGAAGATTACACATACCTGCAAGATAATGATAAAACTTAGCACTAGCTTCTTTTGCAAATGGTATTTCTATCCCAGTATGTCCGGTAGTTCTAATTGATTGGAAAGGTAGGTTATTAATAAGTCTAACTGGTTTTGGAACTTCTTGTTTAGTACGTTTAATTGCAGGAAGTCCAAGAGTTTGACTATTATATAAATCACCATCAGGAACATTAACAATAGAAACACGAATACGTTGTTGCAAACCTTTATCAACATATTTATGATTTTCATAACTTTTACGAATTAGTTCATTACGACCATGAAGAATAGCATATCGAAGATTACGTCTAAGAGGAATACTATTAGGATTGCCAACAGCATGAGCAAATTCACTAACTAATTGATTAAGGCTAGCCATATTAAGATTGACTTGAATTTTCTAATGCAGTTACTCTTTCATCAATATTATTTACTTTAGGCTTAAGATTATTATTAATATCAGAATATAAAGAATTATGTTTTGTTCTTGTATCATTAGCTAATTTTTCTACTTCATTAATATTTGTAACTAATTCATTATATTTTTGTTGAAGTTGAGCAAGTTCTTGCTCAAGCTCAGTATTATTAGTATAATCTATAATAGAATTAAACAATTTAATTAGAAGTTGTCTATCTTTATTAGATATATCACTATTTAAAAAACATATAGTTCTAACAACATTATCTTTAAGTTCATCTTTAGTCATAATATATTATGTTTTAGATTTAACATTTTCTTTTTTACTTTTAGTATAAATACGCCAATCATATTTAGTAATTTTAAAATTAATAGGAAAATGATTAAGTCTATGTATAGAATAAAATAGAGTTTTATCTCTACTATCAGCATAATAAGCTTTACCATTTCTAATAAAATTAATTCTAAAATACTTAGCATAATTAATAACTTGAATTATTCTAACGTATTTACCATAATATTTAGCAATATTAGTTCTTTTACCATTCCAATTAGAATATCTAACACCTGTAAGACTTTGAATTTTATAAAGAAGATTTTTAGCATCAGCGTGTTTAAGTCATCCATAATAAGCACACATTCTAACTTTAAATTCTTTTTTATCAATTTCTCTATTTAAATAACTATTTACTAGTCTTATAATTTTATATTTAATAGATTTTCTAATTAGAGTATGAGTATGATAAAATACATAACCAACAAAATTAATTCCTCTACTATCAACAGGATATATTTGATAATTATCTTTAACTTTCAATCCAATAGTATGAACATATAACTTAATATAAATAAGAACTTTATGAAGAAAATCTTTATCATCACTTAGAATAACTATATCATCAGCATAACGATAATAGAATTTACATTTAAGTTCTTCTTTACATAAATGGTCAAGTTCGCTAAGATAAAGATTAGCAAAGTATTGAGATAAATAATTACCAATAGGAACTCCAATTCCAATTTTATTAGTTAATTTAGAAGAAACATCACTAACATTATCAGTAGAATCAATAATTTCATCAAGAATCATTAAAAAATCTTTATCTTTAATCTTCTTTCTAATACATTTCTTAAGACCATTATGAGGAATACTAGGATAAAATTTCCTAATATCTAATTTAAGACAATATTTAGTTTCATTAGGATATTTCCTTAAATCTCTTTTAAGATTATTTGCACAAAGATGAATACCTCTACCTTCAATACAACTATATGTATTATGAATAAAACTTTTTGTCCAAATATATTTTACAACATTCATTATAGCATGATGAGCAATTCTATCTGGATAATAAGGAAGTCTATAAATAATACGTTCTTTTGGTTCATATATTTTATATAGACTATATTTAGAAGTTTTATATTTAAGATTAAATAGTTTATCTACTAAATCTTCATTTTCATATTGTCTATTTTTATCATGTTTATTAATACCATATTTCTTATTTTTATTCTTTCTTGCATTATCATCAGCAACTTCAATATTTTCAATAGTACATAGTTTATCATGTAAACCACTATATCTTTTCATATTTATATAATTTATATAAGAGCCTTCGTGAATATCACTACCAACACTTTTAGTTTCTAAATAACGTTATCTTTTACCAAGAGGTAAGGTTATACTTCCCAAAATAATATTTATATTAATCTTATATTTATTAGTTTTAGGAATTATATAAAAGAAGCCGACATTAGCATTAGAATCTGACTGAACTCAATTAGAATTAAAGTTACTAGAGCTAGCTTTAGAACTGTTATTAGCGTTACTGCTAAGCAGAAGCACTGTATCTAAATGTCAATCATCTTAAGAAATATAACCTTTAATATTATTATAATAAACTGTTGCAGGAGTAGTATCGAGAAATACAAAAACAGAAAACAAATTAATTAACCAACTACTCCTAGCAACAGTTCCACGTGGACTTATTTAATCAAGCTTAACTGTGGTAAAGAAGCCGACAAGAGCAGTAGAATCCGACCGAACCCAATAAGAAGCAAAGCCACCAGAGCCAGCCAAAGAACCGTCAGTAGCGCTACCGCCAAGCAGAAGCACACGAACAGCTTTATCTGTATCTTGTCCATTATTACCTCTTATCCAATTATAATCAGCTTTTTTATTAGTTCCAACTTTATTAGGAATAAAATAAGGACCAAATCTAAAATCAAATTCAGTAATAAAATTATTACTATTAGCTTGGTCACCTATAAAATAACATTTATCTTGAATATTATCTATTGTAATATCGGCATGATTAACACCTTTTTTAAGAAGATAAACACTATTATAATTTGCATTGCGATTTACAATAAATACATCTCTAATAAATGTCCATGTATCACCAAAAAAGTTTAGAATACCACGATAAACAGCAGGATAAGTATTAAGATTACTACCATCTGTATTATAATTTCCTAGTTCATAATGGTCACCATTTGTACTACCATTACCAATATTATGTTCAGCAGTCCAATAAGTTTGTACAATAGGATTATTGCCATTAAAAGCTGTCCATCTATCCCAATCTAAATTTGTAACACCAGCACCAAGTCCTCCTTGTTTAAATCCATCACTAGTTAAATTAGTATTTAATGCAGCTTGATTATCAAAATTTGCATACTCAATATAACAAAGAGCTTGTATAGCACAATATTCAAGATAATCAATCATTGTAATCCAATCGCCACGATTAGCACAAAATTCATTTGCTTTATCATAATTAATTCCAGTTCTAGGTCTACCTTGTAATTTAGTAGCAACAACAGAAGAACTTTTATTTCCTCCTAAATATCTAGTATCATCATGTTTAATACAAGCACTAAATACTTCTTCTTTACCATCTTCTCTAGTTCTAGTCATAGTTTTGGTATGACTTATAATAAAAGGATGAACTCTAGTAAATGTTCCATCAATATTAAAATCACTTATCCAAAGTTGATATTTAGTACCAGTATCTTTAACACATATATAAAATTCTGGAACTCTTACCCCAACATCGCCATCACTTCCATCAAGAGGAGGAATAAGACCATTTTCAAGAGGTTTAGCCCAACCAGTAGGATTAAGGAAATAACTGATTTTCTTTTCATTATAGACACAACCTTTAAGTCTATTTTGAATAGGAAGTTCTCTATGAAATTTAGCATTACCAATTCTGATTATATCATTGTCATCTTTAGTCCATTCAATACCATACGCAGCATTTTCAAAAGTAGGAATAAATGCAGCAGAACCCCAAGCTGGATTACCTTGTTCATTAATAATTAAACTATCTCCTTTAGATACTCCATCTAAATTAGGTAAATGTTTAAGTCCTTCTGCAAGTTCATTTAGTATATGCTTATTAAATCTTAATAAGCCATTATACATTTCTACTAAATTAAAATTCATATTAAGCTTGTTCTAGAGCATAAACTCGACCATCAAGAGAATTAATATTATTAGTATTTTGATTAACTTTAGTTACAAGTCCTTGAAGAGCAGCAATTATAGCATCGTTCTTAGTATCATTACTAGCTTTCATATCATTAACGGCAGCAATTAAAGCATTAAACTTACCTTGTAATGCACTACTCATATTCTTTATATTTGTATCAATAGTAGTAAGTTTATCACTAATAGTAGCTAAATCAGAATGAACTAAATCAAATTTTTCAGTAAGAAGAGTTTGAGTTTCATCTGATTCACTTTTATGTTGATTTTCAAATTCATCAAATTCAGCTTTAACCATTTCATGTAATTCAGTAATCTTTTGACTAATTTCATCAAGATTAACTATAACATTATTTTCTCCAAGTTCATCATGTTCTTTATTACCAGAAATACTAAGTTTAAGATTATTAATAAGTTTACTAATAGCTTCTAACTTATAATTAACTCTTTTATCATCTTCCATATCTTTAGAATTTAGTTTGTTACAAATATAAATTATATTGTTAATAACAAGTAGTTTAACTATATTATTAACATTTTTTAATTAGGCAGTCTTAGAACTATTAATACCTAGATATTTAGTCCAAGTATAATGTTTACGTTCACTAATATAATTAGCATAATTATCAAAAGCGTGAGCTTCTTCTTCAAAACTTATATCTTTATAAGCATCATGTTGCTTAATATGAAATAGTCTTATAATAAGATATTCAATACCATACCATATATAGAAAAAGATATATAACATCTCTTTCATTTGTTCTGTATGAATAGCCTCATGATTAAGTTCTTTATTACTTAATTCTCCTTTAGTAAATATAATACCAAAAAGATTAATAGCTTTATAACCATTAAAAGGAAAATGTTTAGTCTTAATAACTCTCATAACTTTACTATTTTAAAATTTAATATTGTAAATATTTATGTACGTTCATAGAGCCACTTTTTAGGCTTATAGTAAGACTTTCATTAAATCATGTACAGTTAATCAGCTAGGTTTAAAACTAGCCAAATTCGGCAAGCTATACTCCCCGTAGAGGATGGAGCAGGCTTGAATCAGTCAATCAAGTCTAGCTAATCAATCTTATATAATCTTAACCAATAGTATTATCAATGTCTTTATAGCCAACTCCAAACTTCTTTAGAATAGGACTAACAACCCAACTCCAAAACACAGGAGCAAGTATAGCACTATTAACAAGTATAATAGTATTATCATATCCAGATGCAATATAAATTATAGCCATAGTAAAAATACTTATAATTAATATACATCTTTTCTGCCAAGTAGGAACTTTATTATCGCCGTTAAAGTAATCAATAACTTTAATAATAATATAAGTTAGAACATTAACAATAAACATAAATCCAAAATCAAAATTACTAAGGATTCCATCTACAATTACATCAATAAATTTGTCCATACTAAAATTTAGATAAATAAAAAAGGGAACTATCCGAAGATAATTCCCTTTTACAGTTTTACAATAATGATTAGTTATTCATGTGGAAATATTTCCATACTTTATCACCATCAAAATCTACATCTTTAAACCAAAATGTAATAGCACTTTCAAACACTTTATTATCTATATTACCACCAAACCATTCTTCAAATAGTTTAGCATAATCATGGTATTGAGCATTAATTGCAACATAAACATCGCAAGGTTCAACATCATTAGGTAATACTTCTTTATAGCGTTCACAAATCTCATGAGCTTTATTCATATCATATTTTTCACCAATATATTTCTTATTGTCTTTAACATGATACATTTGTTCTACAACTTCTTTAGCTTCATACTCATCAAAATGATAGCCATCGTCATTATATCCACCGCTCATAAGCATAGTTAAAATCTTTTCTTCTCGGTCATTTTTATTAGTAGAGCGACCATAAGTATCGTAAGTATCATAGCCAATACGATTTCTCATGCCACCTCTACCACCACGACCACCTCGTCCTCCACGCACATCAAGAAATTCACGAAATTCATCAAGAATATTTTGATTACCGCCACGACGATTACCAACATGGTAAGGTTGAATGTAAGGCATTTCTCTCATAATATTACTTTGTTTTTAAACTGATTAATGATTCTTTTAAAATTTCTAAATCAGTTTGATTAAGAGCAACAATTTTATTCACATAAGGAACTTCAAGAGATATAATACCTTTAGAAATATTACCGCCACCAATAAAAGGTATATCAAAATTAAAATTATCAATATTATTAATAACTTCCATTTCTTCATCAAATATACCTTCAATATCAATCATACCATCTTTATCTGCAATAGGTCTTAAAAACTTATCAAAACTATTAATATTATTAGTAATCGCTCTTTTAGCTAAAGGAATTAAAAGTCTTATAGCTGGAGAACTTTCACCCATAGATACTAATTGTTTAATAATATAATCTTTAATAACCTCTTTAACATTACCAATTTCAACCATAATATTACTTCTTTAAAAATTCTTCATAAGTTAAATTAGGATTAGTTTTACTAGCTTCTTTAAAAGCTTTAAACAATTCCATTTCTTTGTTAGTAACTTCAACAATTTTACTTTTAAGCAACTTAACAAGTTTAAGTTGTTCTTCAAGTAAATGTTACCATCTTCACTAGCTTCGATTTTTCCTCTAACTAAATTAAGAACTTCTGCTTGAACCATACTTTGTAAAGCATTATAGTTATTTACATAGTCTTGGTTATTAAGAAGCATATTTTGTTGTTCTTGTGTAAGTGGTGCAATTTCAGCATCAATAGCATCCCAAATTCCTTGAGTTGGAACTTGCTGATTTTGAGTTGTACCATTATTTGCATTAGGAATAGCATTACGACGATAAGCTTCATTAATTGCTTGTTTTTGACTTTGAAGAAAAGCAATTTGTTCATCAATGCTATTAGTCATTTTTTCACTAGGGTATAGTAAAGGGTCACTATTACCTAGTATGATTGAGTAACAGGTATCATATCTCTTTCAATTTTATGTTCTTAATCAAACTTAGTAATATTACTGAGCAGGAGTTCCGCTAGCAGGTTGAGTAAAACCACATGGTAAACATCCACAAGCATTACGTCCAACTAGACCAGTAACAGTAGGTTCATTTGGAAGAGTAACTACACCATAGATAACATTACAAGTCTTTCTATCAGTATAGTTGATACCAGCCGTAAACATCTTTTCCATTTCGCATTGGATAAGTTTATCTTGATAAGGACGAATAGCTTTAGTAACAGCCAATTCAGCTTTCAAATCAGATAACTCTTTACGGATATCATCATCAGCATCACGAGTATATTTGTAAAGATTAAAATGGTCAGTGTTATTTTTCTCAATAAGAGCATCAGTACGATTACGTCCATCAATATAAACACCAAACAATTCACTATTAAGACGTTCTCTATCTTCAAAGCGTTGATTCTGTTGAGTCAAAGCCCATTGATAAAGACCACCTTGAAGAGCTAAAGTATCTTCACAAGATTTTTCCCATGCTTGAAAAGCAGTAGGAGCACCGCTTCCACTACCAGCAGTAGCACCAAGTACGTTAATATTAGTAGAGCCATCGCCTAACATTCCACCACCAGCGCCACCTAAAATACTAGCACCAGCAGAACGACGATTACCAAACAAAGCCCAAGCACCAAGTGCAGTACCGATAATACCAAGAGTTAAACCTGCATTAGCTTTACCGTTTACATCACGACGATTACAACCGTCATAATTCATTCCAGCACCATTATAGCCCTCTGGAACAACTTTCACTTTTTCAATTACTTGCATAATAAATTAAGGTTTAAGTTAAAAAAATAGATTAATACTTGTAGTTTGAACTACATAATCTATAGCGCTTAAACCGTTATCTTTGTTTGGTCATTAACATTATTTTAACTTTCAATAGGACTATATATTATCAATTCACCAATTTTATTAAGTTTAGTATATTTTATTTCACCTATTGAAGTCCCACCATCATCAGCTTTACCACCTTGTGTACCAACATAACATTGAATAGTTTGTTGTCCTCTAAATTCAGAATTACCTGCAACAAAACCAAATCTAAATTCATAGTTATCAGTATAATTATCATTATAAACAGTGTTATCTTCATTTAACAAAACTGTATGATATTCATAATTATAATTATCATCACTATTTATATTAAGACTTGGTTTATTAAGAGTTATAGGATTATTATTTGCATTGGCTTGATTATTCCAAACTTTATATTTATCATTAGGTTTATTTTCATACCAACAATAACCATCGCCATGAATAAATCCGCCTCCGCTACGAATTATTTTAATATTATCTAAACCAATAACTTTATCATTAATAGGATTAATTCTAAAATATTTTACTTCATTATTAGATTTAGTTATTCTTTTAACAACTTCTCCATACCAACATTCTTTATATCCTATATTATTATCATTAGGCATATTAATTTTACCATCAGCTAAAGGAAAAATATAATTTCCTCTAGTATTTACATCACTTTCATTATTACGTAGTTGCCAAGCTTTAACAATAACACCACCTTTATAAGCAGTACATTCAACAGTAACATGACCTCTGATTAAGCTTCCATACCAATTAGCACAAAGATTCATTTTCATTATATCAGGCATTTTATCTTCAAGCTCAATCATAGATTCAATATTAAACATAACACATTCAGCACCAGATTGAGTATTATCTCCACCCCAATATAAATATGGTATTTTATCGCTGTTCCAAGACCAACCAACAGCTACATAATTTAAACTATTAATAGGAGAATTAACATAATATGATTTAGTATCCAAATCTCGACCATCATCACTACCCCAAATATATCTAAGTTGGACACTAGTAAAATCACTAAAATGAATAACAGAAGTAGGCCAAATATGATTAGCACCATCATAAACATGAGCAATATTAGTTTGACCTACTGTACGCTTCTTAAGAGGTTGAGCAATTCCTCCTTGACGCCCAAGAGTTAAACTCATTATTCATCAACAATATTATAAGTCATTCCAGCAACCGGGGTAATAGTTGCATATTGGGTAGCAGTACCTGTCCAAATTGGAAGACTAAGTTTATTACTATTTGCGCTAGGCATAGTCATATTAACTCCACAACCATCATTAATAGCTTTTTGAATCTTATCAAGATTAACACTATTAGTAATAGTTTGATTTATTTCTTCTTTAAAATTATTAAATGTATCATTAGTAACATAACCATTAAGTAAATTATTAACTTCTTCTTTATTATAAGTTTCAGATTTAGTATAATAATTTTTAAGTAAGTTATTAATTTCTTGTTTAGTATAACTATCAAATGAATAAGTATCTCCCATTACTCTCCATTCAGTACCATTCCAATAACAAATCTTTCCATTACGATATTCAATTTGACCAACAGCCCAATTACTACAAGTTACATTATGAAGATATTCAGACTCTTGACCTATCATACCTGCAAGCTTACAACCATTTAAATTAATAGTACCATTTTCAATAATACCACCTTCAAATACAAGTTCACATCCAGTAGGCATTGTAATAGTTTTACCACTTAAATCAAAAGCATAACGAATAATATAACGAGTATTTTCTTCGTTAAGCATATCTTGAGTAAGAACAGCTTTATAATTAAGATAAATATTATTCTTAACTTGAACTAGATTTTCTTCATTAAAATAATATTTAATATTATCTACTGAATTAACATATATAATACCAAGTCTTGGACGCTCATCAGAAAGACAAGTATTATAAATATTATAATCTTCACTATTTCCATAGACAGCAGTGTTGACCCCCCGTAGAGGATGAACTCTATCAGTAGGTTCTACAATAGTCCATCTAGTATAATAATTATAAAACCCAACTCCATCATGAATAGTCTTAACTCTAAGAACAAATAATTTATGATAAGTATCATAATAAATACCAGCAGTATTACCTAAATCTGTTCTAATAACTTCATATTTATCAGTATTAAGAATTATTTGACCATATTGTTCACAATAAGTATCATCAAGAAAACCATCAAATAAAAGCTGTTCTGCATTACTAGCATCATCCTCTACGGGGAGTAAGACCTTGCGAATTATTTTATATCCTTTACCACTTTTATATTCAGGTTCATAAGGTCTATCTTTAAGACTAAGACGATTAACATTACAACAACCAGGACTTAATCTAATAGTAATATCTTCTTCATCAGGATAATTAATAATATTAACTTTACCATTTCCTGCAATCATTTGTTTAAGAGCTTCATTAAGCATATCCCAATCAATAGTACCATCAGCTATTGGAATCTTAGCACCATTCTCTTCAAGATACTTCTCACTAAGAATTTTTGTCCAATTATCATCAGAAACCCAACTAGTTTCAACACCAGCTTGTAGATTACTACCTATATAACTTTCAGTTACAGAAAGATTATGTTCAGCGTCATAATAGCTAATAGTAAGACTATTACGTCTAAAAATAGCAGGAACAGCTTTACGAGTATTAACTCTAGTTCCTTGATATGGAATCCATAAATGATTAAACCGAGAAAGAACAACAGTTAAATCATTATTTGTATCTTTGTCAAGAATATTTTGAAGATAAGTAATAGGAAATACTTTATCATAACTATTCTGACCTAACTTTTCATATAGTTGTTTATTGTTCATAATTATGTGATTAATTTAAATAACTTTAATGAGTAAATAAACAATATAAGCATTAGTAATATTGTTATATTAAATAGTATTCTTATCATGGTTCAATTAAAACTCTTACATTAAATATTGTATTATTAGAAGTCATAGTAAATTGACATAATATAGTAAATGAAGAAGTAGTTGTGTTAGCAGTAACAGTAATAATATTATTATTATTAGATACAGAAACATTATTTGAAGGTGTACTAACACTACTTAAAGTACAACTATATTTACTACCACCACCATCTTTATTTTCAAACCAAAATTGTAATTTACCAGCGTTCATTATAGCAGTATTAGTAGGAATATATACATAAACACCAATAGGAGTTTTCTTAATATCATTATAACTTGCTTCTCCTTTATATATTGAATCTACATTTTCACTATCTAAATAAATAGGTAATGCAACATTTTGACTAGTAAAATAATCATTTTTAATAACAAGTCTACCACGTAAAGTATTTGCAGCTTGTGTATTTCGGATAGTAGTATTATTAGAACCTAACCATCTCCAATTAAAATACCAAGTACGAGCACTACTACTTAAATTAGCAGGAACAACAGAACTAAACATAATTATATTATTACTACCTGTATCTTTAACAGTAGTTGTACAGTTAGATTGACTTACAATAGCTACATCTTTTGCACTAGCATAAGTAGTATCTGTTCCACCACTACCACTAACACCATTCCAAGTCCATGGTTGTGTTTTACGAAGTCTACAATAAGTAATAATTGTATCACCTCCAGAAATAACAGGTTCACCTCCAATATCATGTGTTACAGGATAACTAGTATAATCTGTATAATTAGATGAATTTCTATCATAAATATCAGTATGATATGTTATTTTGCCTGTAACTTTACTACCAGCAGATTGTGTAATATCAATAGATTTACTAACTCCACTATAAGTTGCAGTAACAGTTGTACTTCTGCTTGTTGTAGTAGTTCTATTACCATAAGTTAGCTTACTTCCGCTAGTAGTACCACTTAATGTACCATCTCCAGATTTACTTAAAGTTGGGCTACCATTTTCAGTTTCGGTATAAGTAGTACCCACTCCGTTCCAAGTATAATTTCTAGTACGAGAAGCATGACAAAGAATTGTAGAACTACCACCACTAGCAGCAATATTCATAGGACTAGCAGATATAGTTACTTGCCAAGATGTCCAACTTCCAGTAACTTTATTACCACCATATTGCATAACATCACAATAATCAGTAACTCCATTATAATTAGCAGTAACTCTAGTTGTTCTAGCATCAGGAGATGTATTATTACTAAAAGTTAAAGTATTACCACTTAAAACTCCGACCCCACTTGTAACAGAAATACTAGGAGTAGCACTATCAGATTCAGTTCCTCCCGAACCTGCAACACCATTCCAAGTCCATGTTCTATTTCTTGAAGCACTACTATAAATAGTTACTGAATCACCTCCTGCCCAAACTTTATAGCTACTAGCACTACAACTTACAGACCAACTAGACCAACTTCCATAAATTTTAGCTCCTGCTGATTGATTAATAGTAATATCTTTAGTAGAACCATCTATTGTTGCTCTAAATACAGAACTACGAGAACTAGTAGAAGTATTATTACCATAACTAACAGTAGAACCACTTAAAGAAGCTGCACCATTAACTTTACTTAATGTTGGAGAACCACTAGCATTTTCAGTATAAGTTGTTCCTGTACCATTCCATTGCCAAGTACGACTTCTAGTAGCAGAAGTAGATAATGTAGCATTTCCACCAGCAGCAGCAATAGTTGTTACATTAGCACTTAAACTAATAGACCATGCTCCCCAACTACTATAAGTTTTAGCACCAGCATTTTGAGTTACAGTAGTATCTTTAGTTACAGAATCCATTGTAGCTCTAATAACTGTACTTCTAGCACTTGTAGAAGTATTATTATCATAAGTTACTTTATTACTAGCAAAAGAACCAGCACCACTAACTTTACTAAGAGTAGGAGTTCCAGTTCCTGTTTCAGTTCCACCACTTCCATTAACTCCGTTCCATGTCCAAGTTCTTGTTCTACTTGCAGAAGTAGTTATATTTGAACTACCTCCACTAGCAGCAACATTTCCACTATTAGAAATATTAACTGTCCATGCAGACCAAGCACTATATTGTTTAGCTCCAGCAGATTGACTAATAGTTATATCTTTAGTAGTTGAATCAATAGTAGCACGAATAACAGTTGATTTACCACTTGTACTAGTATTATTTCCATAAGTAACTTTAGGACTAGTCCAATTACCTGTACCACTAACTTTACTTAATGTAGGACTTCCATTTCCAGTTTCTGTACCACCAGAACCGGCAACACCATTCCATGTATAACTTCTAGTTCTACTAGCACTAGTTGATATAGTAGCTGTTCCACCTGTTGCTCCAATACTAGTTTTATCAGCACTAATATTAACAGTCCAACTAGACCAATTACCATAAACTTTAGCACCAGCAGATTGTGTTATAGTAATAGATTTAGAAATACTATTGCTAGTAGCAGTAATAGTTATACTACGACTATTTGTTGTAGTATTGTTACTAGCAGTAACAGTTTTACCACTTAAAGTAAATCCACCAGCACTACCACTAAGTGTAGGTGTAGCAGTTTCTGTATCAGTATGTGTAGTACCAACTCCATTCCAAGTCCAAGTACGAGAACGACTAGCATTAGTAGTTATCGTAGATGAACCACCACTTGCAGCTATCGTTTGCGCGCTTGCCGAGATAGAAACAGTCCAAGCAGACCACGCTGAATACACTTTTGCGCCTGCCTGTTGTGTTATCGTAACCGTTTTGGACAATCCTACATAACTAGCTGTAAGTGTCGCTGAACGGGCTGAAACGCTCTCGTTTGATGTAAATTTTATTTGATTTCCACTAAGACTAGCACTACCACTAATACTAAGAGTAGGAGTAGCAGTTTCACTATAAACAGTACCAGTGTTATTCCATTTATAAGTTCTACGGGCAACATTAGCAGTAATAGTTCTAGTGCCGCCTTTAGCTTCAACACTAGTTCCATCAGTTTGTAAATCTAATACCCAATCGGTATAAACTTTAGCACCAGCAGCTTGATTTAAAGCAGCACTAACTTCTTTAGTTTGTTTATTTTCTAAAGTAAATATAACAGTTAAAGTTCCACTTTTAGCATTAGTAGATTCATTATTAGGTATAGTTAGTACATTATTACTTATACTACCTAAAGTAGTAGAACTAGTAAAACTAGCAGTAAGATTAACAACAGTTTCAATCCAAGTTCCTGCATAAGTAGAACCTTTGGTTATACTCCCCGTGGAGGATGCATAGTCAGTTCTCTTATATCCACTTTTAACAGAACTAGTAGGAAGTTTTAAATCATAAACACCACCAGTATTAGCTATACTACTATTAACTACCGTCAATGTACTAGTATCATATATACTAGCTTTACTACCTTTAAATGTAACAGTATAGCTATCTTTAGCTTCTGTATCATCAATTAATACAACTAACTTACCATTAGTTATAACTCCTTTTTCTATTCCATCAAATAAAACTTTAACTCCATCAGTAGGAAAAGTAACAGTATAAGAAATAAATCTTTGTTCCCATTCTAATTCTACATTATGAGTTATAGGTAAATAACCACTGTTACCACTAATAGTTTGAGATTTATAATGTTCAGCACTAATAATAGCAGTATAATCAGTCTTAACAGGAATAGTAAATACAAATTTAGTATTATTTTCACTTATAACAGGAGTATAACCATTAATAGTAACAGTTCCGGAAACATTCAATTTAAACGTAACAGTAACTTCAGTATTCTCAGGATAAACAAGTTTAGAACCTTGATATATTTCAAATACATCTATACTACCAAGTTTAATATCATGTATTCTAATATCTCCTTGATATATAGCCATAACTTAAGCGTCTGATTTAACTATATAAGTAGTATTGTTATCTTTTTGTGCAATAGCTGCATATTGAGTAGCAGTACCAACCCATATTTTAGGATTAACTATTGGGTCAATAGTAAGTTTAGATAATCTATAAAGAGTTTGGTCAACTATTTGAATAGTATTATAAGTATAATTACCATCATTACGTAAAGCTATATGATTTATTGTATTACTATTACTCCATTGTATAGTTATAACATCACCAGTATATCTAATATAAAATTTACCATAGGTATTATTATAAAATACAGAATTAGGTTTGCCAATAGCAGCAATAAATCCATCAAAATTAGTAAATATAGTATTTATAGCATTTAATACTTCAGTAGGAGTACCATCATTAGTTAATAACATAATAATAGTATTAATATCATAAGATTTAATAATTTGATTACCATTTATAACTACAAAAGTATTAATACTTTTAGTTTCTTCACCTCCAACTCTAGTTAAACCTTTATCCCAACTTAAATCAATTTTATTAATTCCACCGCCATTAGGAGAAAAATAAGTAATCGTAGCACTAATGCTATTATTACCTATATCAATTCTATCAAAATTAACTCTACTATTATTATTATCAACAGCAATAATACTTCCACCTTTTAACAGTATTTTTTTTACTTCATCAAAAGTTTTATCACAAGTAAATTCTTTTTGTCCACCAGTATATATTCCAGTAGGAACAGTAACAACTACACCATAAACAGGAATAAATCCTTCAGGTGTGCTTTTATTTTCATATAATTGTTGATTAATATCTTGCATAACTTCATAAACTTTTAAATGGTTGGCACTTATTCAGTACCACCATGATTAATATTAAGTTGTTTTCTTTTTAATAACAAATTCATAACCGGCAGGAATTAAAGCTTTTAATAGCATCAGCAATAGCTTTATCA
>ENA-OQIO01000352-OQIO01000352.1-human-gut-metagenome-genome-assembly--contig:-NODE-352-length-24890-cov-3.607156_pt1 | contig 24890 bp, 27 predicted proteins | sample MGYA00242573_ERZ504737 | MGnify/ENA primary metagenome ERZ504737 (study PRJEB26092, sample SAMD00036203) | human gut metagenome | host: Homo sapiens | study: EMG produced TPA metagenomics assembly of...
ACGATGACGCCGATGTCGGCCGTTGCGCCACCGCCGCGACGCGACTGTGCGCGCATCGCCCGTGAAGTTGCCGACGATGGCGACGTCCGAGGCATGGAAGAGCTGCTCCAAGATCGCCGTGGCTGCGACCGGCAGGGCAAAGAGCGGCAGCTTATTCCAGATGGAGCCGTGCAGCATGTCGATCTCATGCTTTTTGACTGTAGTTCCCATGATCTCTCTCATTTCCTTCTGTTTTCCGCTTGACCGAGCATCAGTATAGTGCCGCCGCGGCAAAATGGCAAATGTTTTTTGCGTGACCGCCCTGTCAGCATTGACAGGACGGGTCGTTTCGCTGTAATATAAGGCCCGCTGACGGCAAATTTCCCAAAAATATGAGGATTTTTTATGGATTATTACCTTTTGACCGATCTGCCGCGCGCGTCGCTATCATCTGGCGCTCAGCGGGGCGGAGACGTTCCGCGTCGAAGAGACGATACGCCGCATCATCGGCGCCTACGGCATTGAATGTGAGGCATTTTCCATCCCCAACTGCGTGATGGTCAGCCTCGAGGCGGCCAACGGCAAGCCTTTGATGGTGATGAAGCGCGTCGACTTTCACGGCAATGACCTCGAGTCGGTGGAAAAGCTCAACGCGCTCTCGCGCCGCATCTGCGCCGAAACGCCTGACCCGAGCGTCGCCGCGCAGTGGCTCGACGAAACGCTCAAGGGGCGGCGGCACTACTCGGTGCCCGTTTATTACCTGGGCAATTTCTGCGCCGCGGCGGGCTTTTGCCCGGTGTTTGGCGGCACGCTGCGCGACAGCCTGTTCGCGGGCCTTCTTGGCCTCATCATCGGCTTTGTCTCGCGCCAGATGGACAGGCGCGAGACGAACCCGTTTTTCAGCACCATCGTCGAGGCGTTCGCCATGGCGGTGCCGGCGTATCTCGCCGCGGGCTTCCATCTGTCGACTATATCGACTTTGTCATCATCGGCACCTTAATGATCTTGGTCCCCGGCCTTCTCATCACGACCTCCATGCGCGACATCATTTACGGCGATACGAACTCCGGCATCAACCGCATCGTGCAGGTGCTTCTCTCGGCGTTCGCCATCGCGCTCGGCACGGCGGCGGCATGCGCGTCACGTCCGGCGTATACGGGCTGACGGTCGCGTCCGGCTCAGCGAGCTATCCCGCCTGGGCACAGGCCGTGATGATCTTCGTCGCCTGTACGGGCTTTTTCATCCTCTTCAATGTGCACGACTGGGGCAGCATTCTCTGCGCGCTCGGCGGCGTGTTCACATGGATGACGTACCTGCTCTGCCGTGATCTGGGCATGAGCATTTACAGCATGAATTTCTTCGCCGCCGTCGTCTCGGCGCTGTATTCTGAGCTCATGGCGCGCTCGCGCAAATACCCCGTCACGTCGTACCTCGTCATCTCGCTCCTGCCGCTGGTGCCGGGCGCGGGCATTTACTACACGATGAGCCTCGGCCTGGGCGGCGATGTGCAGGCCGCGGTGCACAAAGGACTTGAGACCGCGGGCGTCGCGGGCAGCATCGCCGTGGCGATCCTGCTGGTGTCCACGATCTTCCGCCTCGTCACCGCGCAGAACGGGAAAAGCAGAAAGTAGTGTTCGAAAAGTAAAAACTGCCGCCCGTTTGGGCGGCAGTTTTTTATTGCAGTGCGTCAATGTAAGCGTTCAGCGCGGCATAATCGCCGCGGGGATAGGCGTTCAGGTCGCGGTTTTTCGCGTTGATGAGACAGTCGGTCAAAAGAAAGACATCCATCCCGACCTCGCGTGCAGCCATGTCCTCGGTCGCATCGTTGCCGACCATCAGGCACTCCTCCGGCTTGACGCCAAGCGTGCGCGCGACCTCGAGGTAGTAAGCAGGATTCGGCTTGCAGAAGGTCGAGGCCTCGTAGGTCGTGTAAATTTCAAAATCCTCCGGCACAAGGCCCGCCCAGCGGATGCGGTTCTCCGTCGCCATGTGGGGAAAGATCGGATTCGTCGCCAGCGCAACGCGGTAGCCGCACTCTTTGAGCTTATGGACTGTCTCCACCGACGCGGGATTAAAGCCGCAGATGTCGCGCGCGGCGTTGAACTCATTGGCGTAGAAATCCTCGAAAAGGCCCTGGTCGCTTTGGCACTTTTCCTCGCCGTAGATCGCCGCGAACTTCTTCCAGAAGGCCTGCTCGTTCGTGCAGCTGCCGTCGTTTTTGACCATGGCCGCCGTGCCCGCCCAAATGGCGTCGACGAGGGATTTGGGCTCGTAGCCGTAGGGCGCGAGCTTTTTGGCGAGGAGCTTGAAGTATCCGGTCGTGAACGCCTCCTGATCCATCGGCAGCAGCGTCCCGTCCAGGTCGAATAAAATGGTCGTGATGTTCAATGCGCTTCTCCTTAGGGGTAAATTACGGCAGCAGCGTTCCGCTGCGCAGGTCGATCTTGAGCGTGACGGTCGCCTGACCGGCACTGTCCGTCCGGCGGGCGGAGAGCGTCAGCACACCGCCGCTGAGCATGGGCGCGTTCTCGCTGTCCTGACAGTCAAAGTAGTATTCGCCGTCAGAAAAGAGCTCTTGTGCCTTGATCGTCACCGCCGCCCCGCCGCTTCTGCGGTAGACGAAGGTCGCACCGGCCAGATTGGAATAGGGAACGCCCGCGTACTCAGACTTGTCCGCGCCGTAAAAATACGTCTTCTGCACCAGCGCGGCAGACGGCGCGGAGCTTGCAAGCAGCGCGTCCTCGAGCTCGGGCCGGAACTGCTCGGCCGAACGGATGCTCAGGCCGCTTTTGGCGTCAAAGTGATGCTCCCAGCCAAACTCCTCCACGGCAAAGCGCCACGTGAGTGGGAAATAGGTCACGCCGCGGAAGTTAAGCAGCGGGTACGGCTCGGCGGAATTGTCGAGGCATTTGCCCTTGTCCACCGTGTTGACGGCGATCTGATAGTCAGCGACGGTCGCCTTGGCGGTCACGGTATTTTTACTGGTCGCAGGCGTGTCGGTCCACGTGTCCTCGCTCGCGTCGCTGTAGCCGACAAACAGCGTGCCCTTGGGCTCGGTCTGATACCAGTTGCTCTTGAGGTGCAGGAAGCGCGAGGCGTGGTAGGTCATGGGGAAATACGTAATATCGCGGTAGACGATCAGCGGATATTCGCTGTGCGCGCTGTCGATCTTGGTATCGTTGAGCGTAACGGCAAACGTCGGGAGCGTGACAGTGACGGTTTTGCCCTTGTCCGCCGCCAGCGCGGAGCTCTGCAGCAGCAAAAGCAAGGCGAGCATAAGAGTCAAAAACTTGCAGCGTTTCATACGGCATTCCTCCTGAGTATTGATAAGAGAATTTTACCATGATTTTCAGAGCGCGTCAATTCGTACGGCCCCGGGAAAGAGCAAATGAAAAGAGACAGCTCAAAAGCTGTCTCTCTTTTTGGTGCCTCGTCGGGGATTCGAACCCCGGACACCCTGCTTAAAAGGCAGGTGCTCTGCCAACTGAGCTAACGAAGCATATTCTATTCCAAACCACCGAAGCGGTAAAAATCTGGCAGGGATGGCTGGACTCGAACCAGCGAATGAGGGAGTCAAAGTCCCTTGCCTTACCGCTTGGCTACACCCCTATTGGAAGAGAGGGCTGGGGCCAAATCCCATCCCTCTCTTTTTGTGGGGTGGGTAAAGGGACTCGAACCCTCGACACCCGGAACCACAATCCGGTGCTCTAACCAACTGAGCTACACCCACCACATATTCTGTATCCGTGCGATATTTGCTGCTTTGCTGAGGGGCGCCTTGTAAATGGTACGCCAGGAGGGATTCGAACCCCCGGCCTACTGCTTAGAAGGCAGTTGCTCTATCCAACTGAGCTACTGGCGCGAATTGAATGGAGCAGGTGACGGGAATCGAACCCGCATCCCCAGCTTGGAAGGCTGGTGCCCTAGCCATTGTGCTACACCTGCATGCGCCCTCCGCAAAATCGTCAGCTCTGTTATAATAGCATCAGTGTCCCGTTTTGTCAACGTTTTTTCAGAATTTTTCTGCGCTTTTTTATGTTATCTGAGTAGAGCGCACAAAAGCCTTGCACCGTCAGCACTTTCCGGCCGCGCGAACGCGCCGCACAGCCGCTCAGGATGCCACTGCACGGCAAAGACGGGGAGCGTCCTGTGGCCGACGGCCTCGACCGTGCCGTCCTCCGCGCAGGCGAAGACCTGAAGCCCCGTCCCCAGCCGCCAGACGGCCTGATGGTGTGCACTGTTGACCGTGCAGCGCGTGCCGTACAGCTCGCGCAGAAGGCCCGGCGCGGTGTTGATGGCATGCAGCCGGTCAACGCCGTCAATTTGACTGTGGCCCTCGATGTGCTGACGCAGCGTGCCGCCAAAATAGACGTTGAGGACTTGCAGCCCGCGGCAGATGCCGATGACAGGCTTTCCCGCGCACAGGAAGTTGTCAATCAGCGTGAGCTCACGCGCGTCGCGTGCTTCGTCGAGATCTTCCGAGCCGTTCAGCGCTTGACCGTAAAGCGCGGGTGCATGTCGCCCCCGCCGGGCAGCAGCAAAACGTCCGCGTTCTCCGGCGTTTCGGCGAGCGGCGCACCGACCAGCGCGAGCGCATTTTCGTAATTTTTCAGGCGTACCGATAAATAGACAGTCTTCATACGCACAGAATATGCCCCGAATGCGAAAAAAGACCTTGCAAGACGCAAAAAGTTATGGCATAATAGTTTGGCTGATAACAGCGAACTGAATATGCAGCGGTATCGAAGTGGTCATAACGGGGCTGACTCGAAATCTACTCCCGTTAGAGCCACCACAGAATCTCCAATCCCTTGTGTTTCAAGCACTCAACGGCTTTTATTGAAGTTCATATTTTTGCTTGTTCTATCCTGTTTTTCTATCCTATTCCTGACCTTGTTTTTTTCAAGGATTTAGGATAGAATTGGGGTCGACATATTCGGAGGGCTATCGAAGAGGTCATAACGAGAACGACTCGAAATCGTTTGGCCGGTGTTGAGCCGACCCGTGGGTTCGAATCCCACGCCCTCCGCCATAGAAGCTATCAACCTCGGTTGGTAGCTTCTTTTTTATACCCCGAGATGGAAATTGCTTTCCATTGCGCTTGCAGATGTGAGCTTTGATGAGTAATCAAGGTGCGCGTAGATATTTGCTGTGGTTGAAAAATCGCTATGTCCTAACCATTCTTGAATATGTTTCATGGGGACACCGCTGGCCAGCAGGAGCTCGCACAGCTATGTCTGAGATCATGAAAGCGGATTTTGCGGAAGCCGTTCCGTTCCAGCAGTTTAGGAAACTGTGATGTAATATAGTTCGGCTTGAACCGATCCCCAATATCATCTACGCAAATATATTCAAGGAATTCTCTGTTATAGGAACGTCCACATAGCTTTTGATTTCTTTCCTGTTGAGCCTTTACCGCAAGCAGCTTTTCATGAAAGTACGGTACAAGCGGGAGCGTTCTACGGCTGGACTTTGTTTTTGTCGTATCCTTTGCAACGATTACACATTTACCATCCAAATTGCAAGAAGTTACGGTATGGCTGATTGTAATGGTGTTTTGCTCAAAATCAATGGCGCTCCATTTTAAGCCAACGATTTCACTTCGACGCAAGCCATAAAATGCACCGAGAAGAACCGGCAATTCCAATTTTGTGCCTGCAACGGCTTCAAAGAGTTTGTTCAACTCATCCCTATCGTAAAAGTTGCCGTAAAATTTGTCCTGCTTTGGCCGCTCAACCTTGTCAGCGGGATTGCTCGGAATCATATCGTTCTTGACGGCGTATTTGAGTGCCTTATGGATATTTGCGTGATAATGAATCACAGACGACGCCTTTACCCGCTGTAATTGCTCCTGATAAAACATTTGAATGTCATGTGCCTGCAAATCCCGTAAGAGTATTTTCTTCTTTCGGAAGTATGGTGCAATAATTGACTTCACAGCATTTACATACGAAGAATAAGTCGGTATGCTGACGGTTGATTTTACAATCTCAAGCCATTGTTCCATGAAGTCTGCAAATAGCACATCGTCACCAGCTTTGGCATTGGCATATTTTCTCCGTTCTTCCATGAGCATCTGTTCTGCGCGTTTTTTATTGCCCTTGATCGTTAAGCCTGTCGAGATCCATTTGGGCTTTCTTCTTCCTGCTGAATCTGTCAGGTTTAGAATGATGTAATAATAGCCATTTTTCTCATGCAGATGGCCCGCTACCATGTTAATCCTCCTTTCACACAAATCGGAGGCCATAGGATTTCTGCTGTCGGCCTCCTTATAGTATCACCTGTCACCCAGCAATGCAAAAAACACAGCCTTAGATAAGAAAGGCCCGTTTCATTCCGGTCGGATTACTTGCAGATATTCCAACAAATTGATTTTCGGAATGCGATATGCGCGGCCTATTTTCAAGAAACGAATCTGGCCAGTCTGTAATAGCTTGTATCCAGTCTTTTTGCCAATTGACAAGCCCTGCACATCTCATCAATAGACATTACATCAGGGTAATCATTTAGCATAAAACGAATTGCATTTTTTCGCATGACTACCTCCTATAATTACTTTTGATTTAATGAAAGCGACAAAACCGGATGGCCGCTGGCAGCAGCCCACGGGAGTCTCACCCCGGCCCATGCTGATGGGTGCGCCGCGCAATGCTTTGAGGGCGTTCAACGCGGGAGTATCGTTAGCTGAACGGAGGTCATGGCCATCTGTGATGCCACACACAGATGCAAACTGGCTGAATCGCTCGCCCAAATCCTCCTTTCCGTGCGGATCATGGCGCGCCATTTGCTGGGCTTTGCTCCGTTCAGGTTCGTTATCCGGTTGCCTATGAAATTTTCAAGGTACAGCAGATCCGCGCTTTCGGGCGCGTGTGATATTTGGCTGTGGATCAGCCGGGAAAGGCTCCTATCGGGTGATAAGAACCTTTCCTCGCGGATGCACGAATGGCCCGTTGCAGAGGCGTGGAAAGGGGGACACGCTCCTGCACGAGCTGCTATGGGTTTTAGGCTGTTTTGTTTACCTTGAAGTCAAGAATCTTGGTAATCAGCTTGGTTCGCATCCTGCATACCTTTTCTTCATCGAGGCAAAGGTGCGGAACACCGTTTTCGTCATACAGGGTTCTGGTTGCTAGAGCCGCAATATAACGCTCATAGTGCTTCAGCACAGCATTGATCGCGTCCACATTGCCGGACGCTGCCGCTTCGATGGTCGAGTAAGGCAGCAGAGATGCAGCGGCATTACTCAGATTGCGCGCCATCTTCAGTAACCTCCATTTCTTTTTTCAATTCCTTGAGCGACTGAGCGCGTTTGTATTGCACGGTGCGGCGTACCATGTCCAGCTTGTCCGCAATTTCCTGATCGGTCATATCAAGGAAAAAGGCAAGCAAAACAATGTCACGCTTATCATCCGGCAGCACCGTCAGGGCATTGGCGAGAACTTCGTTTTCGATTGCCACATCATAGCCCTGCACACGAAAATGCGTCTGCTCGGACGGATACTCGTCCAGCACATACATTTGGCGCTCCTGCTCCCTCTGACAGCTCCGAAAGGGATACCTCATGGTCGGAACGCCACGCGATATGACGCTCGTAATCGCGGGCTTCTTCACGCAGAACCTTCCTGCAAAAGCTGTCGAACTGATGTCTAACGGTTTTCTTTTGGGATGGTGTCAGCTCCAAGAGTTGTTCACCTCCTCTCATGCACCGAGAGGTCGGCTTTCTTCCCCTTTCGCTTCTATCCCGAATGGAAGGTGCGGTTTTGGCAAAGTTTAATGGAAAACTTAGAATTTTTTTTACTGAGATATGGAGCAGGCATTGAAATAAAAATAGCGGAGGGAAATTGCAAGAATTTCCCTCCGCTATTTTTACCTATCAAAAATCACTCTGCGTATTATAAATCTCCAGACGAGGTAATATCATAACCCCATCAAATACTAGAACGGCAACCGCTTAACTTAATATGTACAGCTTTAGTTGTAAAATGTTAGTATTTTACAACTGCGGACGAAGCAGTCACGGTTTCCGCTACAGAGCCAGATGACGTATACGCTTCGGCAGTGACCACAGTTTGATAATAGTAACCAGGCGCAACAGGCCAACTCTCTTCCATAAAAATTGTACCAGTATCGGTCGCAGTCCATGTTTTGAGCGTGGTCCAAGAACTTCCGTTACTACTACGCTGAAGTTTCATGGTAAGTGAAGCACTATTAGTAATAGCATTAAGAGTCGCTCGGCCTTGACAAATAGCCTGACCGGAATCAGAAATTTTTACAGTCGTAGCAAGACTGTGAATATAGGTTAGCCTACGTTGAATAGTGTCGCCGTTTAGCGTGTCTGGCGCAGCAGCAGAAGCAGACGAAGCCAACAAGCAGACGATAGTAATCAAAGCCAAGACATAAGTGAATGTACGTTTTTTCATTTGTAGAATGCCTCCGTATATTAGTATTGAGGTTATACCTCTATATAAGGAGACACCAAATAACAAAAAACGCAACTACTCTCTTAGGAACTTGTGCCTATGAATTTCACCCCATCCGCCAGTGTTAAAATAGTCTCTCGGTCAACATTATATCCTCTAATTAGTATAAATTTGCTCTGATCAGTGTCTCCCCAAACAACATCTATACTGTTCACAACGATACCACTATCGAACTCATTCTGCTTCTCAACAAGGAGCCCCTCATATCCATGAATTCTCATATTTGTCAGTTCAGCATCTTCGGTATCAATAATATATTCATCACCGTCAGATATTTCAAATATATCAAACAAAATCGTGGCTCCATCTGCATTGATGTATTGAATATATCCGCTGCTTTGACCACCGCCTTGGTATTCAACCGTAAAGCCTTCTGGGACATTTGGAAAATGGTAACCACAAAGTAAGTTCATTGTTTCTGTAGACAAATCAGAAAAGTCTGTTTGATTTGGAGTCATCTGACTTTCCCTTAATGTCAGGGTACTAAAGGTATCAGATACTTCAATTAACAAATTAATAGTCTTTGAGCGAATTTCCGAACTGGCTGCGAACGCTGTAACAAATAGCAATGCGCATATGACTGCGATCATTGCAACCCTGTTTAGCACCCGATAGGTAATTCTGCCTACGGTGTGGCGGCGCTCCTTTGCAAATCCTCGTTTGATCGTTTGGATGCAGCGATAGTCTACAGCCTCCGGAACCGCGGCTAAGGGGTCCTGCTTCAGCCGTTCATTTTCCTCCAACATCTTTTTACCTTCAGTTTCCGATGACATCTTCCATTAAAAAGGCAAAAAGCGCATCTTCATATCTTTCTCGCAACTCATCACGTCGGTTCATATTTACAACGCACCTTCCTCAAACTTCATAACCAGAGCAAACGCTCTGCGCCGCGCTCGTGTTAATTTCATTCGGATACTGTCTGACTTACAATTTAATGTGCTCGCAAGCTCTTTATCTGAAGCTCCGATTATGTAGCGACCTTCCAACAAGAACCGATCCTCCTGCGAAAGCTGAGACCAGACTTCGGATAAAAGATTCCGCTGAGAGACTATCAACGATAGATCTTCCAAAGATGGTATATCTTCGTCGAGCGAATCAGAATGTTCGCCCTCTAATGCTTGCTGCCTTAAATAATTTATGGCGGCATTTCTAACAGTAGAGACAATATACGCCGTCAAAATGCAACGGTCAAACTGGCGTAATTTAGAGATTTTTTGCATTAGTCCAACCAGCGCATTTTGAACAATATCTTCGCAATCTGTTTGGTTTGATGTGTACTTCCTAGCTGTTGAAAACATTAGTCTATGGAACTCTTCGTAAAGCCAGATCATATAACTTTTGTCATCTGGATCGTCTATGTATGTATTGATAATGGCAAGCATAAAATTGACTCCTGGTATGATTCTGCCTTATAAGGGAGGAGACACTGCAAGTTGGCTATTTGCAACAGCACAAAATAACGCGCATACTACACGGACATCTATCGCCGTATTTAAGCACGGTAAAACAGAATAATTTCAAAAAAATTAGAGTTTAGAGCATAAATAGTGTGATTTTGCCGTATCGAACTCCTGGAAATATATAATATTAAATTATCACAAAACGGGGGAGTTAGCAATGGCAAACTTGGGGGAACTATTAGCTGAACTTCGCCATGATTGGGGTCTAAAGCAGGAAGAACTGGCGGATATTTTGCATCTCTCCAAAAGCACAATCTCAAGTTATGAACGTGGGCAGCAGTTACCTCCGCTTGATAAATTGGTGTGCTTAGCAGACTTCTTTCATGTGACGACAGATTATCTCTTGGGACGCTGCGATGTGTCTGTTTCTCCAGATTCATTGAATGCGGAACTTTTACCGCATAAGACAGCTGCCAGTGTAATTCGAGATATTGGAAATTTAAGCTCAGAACAGAAGCGGGCACTTGCTGTTATCATAAATGACATGAAAAAACTAAGCACGATCTTAGGGGAGGTTCAATAACTCAAAGTATGGTTCCCTTTTGTATACTAGTGTACTGTATTGTTGACATTTAACTAAATATTTATAGCTATTATAGCCGCTTCATGTTAAAATAAAAGAAAACGGCGGTGATTTATATGGCAAGACCAAGAAAATATGTCATTAAACTTACAGATGATGAATTGAAGACATTAAAATCTATAATTCGCAAAAGTAATACATCTAAAACTATTCGAAGCAGATGCCAGATTATTATTGATTTGGATGAGGCTCATGGGAAAGTATTAACCCATGAGCAATCCGCAAGATCAAATGGTGTTTGCCTGACAACTGTAACGAATACAGTGACCAAATATTTTTCCGGTGGCATTGAAGCGGTTACCGAGTTCAAAAGAAATATCAATTCCGACAATGCAAGGCGTATCCTTGATGGACGTGCAGAAGCACGTATTATTGAACTTGCCTGCGGTCCTGTTCCAGAAGGTCATTCCAGATGGACTTTGCGTCTGCTGGAAAAAGAAGCCAAAGTAGTGCTTGATACACCGGTTAGCAAAGATGCTATCCGTAGAGCCTTAAAAAAAACAAACTTCGACCTCACAAAAATGAATACTGGTGCATTCCCTCAAGAGAGGACGCAGAATTTATAGCTTGTATGGAGGATGTTCTCGATGTATACGAACTTCCATATAACCCACAACGCCCCGTTGTTTGTATGGACGAAAAACCATATCAGTTACTTGGCGAGGCAAGATCCCCACTTCCTATGCGCCCCGGCAATGACCAGAAAGTAGATTCTGAGTATGTCAGAAATGGTACATGCAGCATTTTTGCATTCGTAGAACCGCTTGGTGGAGCTCATCATGTAAGTGTTCGGGAACATCGGACTGCAATTGACTGGGCAGAAGAAATCAAATATCTTGCCGATGTCATGTATCCAGATGTAGAAAAAATAATTCTTGTAATGGATAATCTTAATACACATAAACCAGCATCATTGTACAAACGTTACCCTGCTGATGAAGCCAGAAGAATCATGAAACGGTTGGAGATTCACTACACACCAAAACATGGCAGCTGGCTTGATATTGCAGAAATCGAACTTAACGTCATGACCAGACAATGTTTGAACAGAAGGATTGATAATATTTCAAATCTTCGTAAGGAATTATCAGCATGGGAAGTTGAACGAAATACCGTAGCCGCAAAGGTAAACTGGCAATTTCGAACGGAGGATGCAAGAATTAAATTGAATTCCTTGTATCCGACATTTACTACTGCATCTGAATAAGATGCAGTAGTAATGTTAAATATCAACGATACAGCACACTAGGAAACCCTGCCTGATTCAAATTGCCGCACAGCCTGATCCAAGGATTCAGATGTGACATGGACGTATCTGTCCATCGTTGTTTTTATACTTGCATGACCCAGCAGTTTTTGCAGCACCTTCGGCTGCATACCGCTTTCGATTGCACGCGTTGCATAGGTGTGGCGCAATGCGTGCATACAGAATTTTTCAATTCCTGCTTCGTCGCATAGCTTGTAAAGGTGGGTATCATAGGAACTGTTTTTCGCCGGTTCCCCGGTACGCCAGTTGATAAAGACAAGATCACGCATGACCAGCCGAGAAGAAACGCCTGTACGTCTGTCTATGTACTCAAGCGCTTTGTCCAGCGTCGGTGACTCTTTCTGCTCCGGGCGGCTGTCCCAAATACCTTTGAGGATTTCATAAGCCCGATCCGTCAACGGTATTGTGCGGTAGCTGTGCTGCGTTTTCGGAGGACCCGCACGCCAATACTGTTCACCGTGTCGAAACTCCAATGTTTTGTTGACCGTGAGCGTGCGCTTTTCAAAGTCAATCGCGTCCCACGTCAACCCGATCATCTCGCCGGTACGCAAACCGGTTTCAAGGATCAGCGTGTATTGGTTGTAGTTGCGGGAGCGTTTCGCTGTTTCAAGAAACACGCGCTGCTCGTCACGGGTGAGGAACTTAATATCGTCTGTCGCACGAACCGGCTTTGTAAACCGCACACCGTCCATCGGGTGCTTGGCAATCAGGTCATTCATCTTCGCAGCCTTGAACATCGTACCCATTGTGATATAGGTCTGCCGGATGGTAGAACCTGCATAATCCGCGTCCATGGAAAGCAGCACTTTTTTGCAGTGCATGGGCTTCACATCGGAAAGGAGCATTTTGCCGATGATGGGCTGGATATTCTGCTTATATCGCTCCCGATAATTTCGCAGGGTATTCGGTGCCAAATCGCCCACAATGTTCTCGATCCAAAATGAAAACCATGCGTCAACCGTCGTGTCTGAGGGACAAAACATATCTTCGTGCTTGTCGGCATATTTCGCCTGCTCGATCCAGTTACGCGCCTCGGGAATCGTCTGGAAATATTTCTCATGTCGTTTTCCTGCTTTGTCTACAAAACGTGCGTGATATAATCCGTCCTTTCTTTGGTAGATACCCTTACCGCATTCTTTGCCTTTTAAGTTTTTGCCCATTGTATACTCCTTTCCCGCAGAGAGAAAAGAGCCTACTGCAACAACATAATTATAGCAGATAGGTTCTTTTCTCTCAAGCTGTTTTTACAAATTATCTTTTGCCGTCAGATCACCAGCTTTTGGCTGATGTACTCTTCGAACTCCCTGCGTTTGACCAGCTTTTTGGACCCAACATAGAGAACAAACGGGCAATTCGGGCTGCGCAGCATACTCTCGATCTTGTTGATGCCAATGTTGCTGTATGCTGCGGCTTCCTTAATCGTCAGCGTCATTTTGAGATGGATCGGCACTTGCAATTCCTCGACCATACTGTTACCACCTGTGTGTTACATTCCGGACTGTTGACTTAGAAACGTAGCATTTGGGGAAAGTAAGAGTTCGTCTGAGCTATCATCTCTTTCCGTATCCAAGTCCAGTAGCCATTTGTCTGGGATCGTGATCAGATTGGGTCCTGTGTTGCAGATCCGTTTTACAACATCTGCTTGGCACGAAAACAATGCGCCTCTATCCAGCTCTGCCCGCATTTGCTTCCCCTTTTTCAAGGCATACGCCTCCGAAAGCAGCTCCAGACTGAACAGATACATCGGAAGCATAGATGCTTTGCAAATGCCGTTTTGCTGCAAGTACCGCTGAAACCGATACAGCGTCATTTCATCCAGCGCCAGCTTCATCAGCCGCAGGCCCATCTCATCGACGGTGAAATAATGAAAGCCGCTGTTCTTGCTGAAACGGATCAGACGGCTGCGCGGGTTTTCCCCGTGAGCCATTTTTGCGTCCTTTTGTGGAAGAATGAAATTCTTCCTTCCGCCTCTCTTCATGGCCATGCAGAAATAGAGAAACCGGCTGCCGGTGCTGAGTGCGTGGAACTTCTTGGAGAGGAGCAGTGAGTTTCCAACCTGAATGAATCGTTTTCTTTGTTATCCACCTTGGCGGATAAGACCGGTACAATCGTAGATCCGTGTTTTCGTTTGCTCAAATCAAACTCCTTCTTTCGTGTGAGAATAGGGGGGTGGATGTCTCATCCCTTCGTAATAAATGCAGAAAGCCGGCCCTGGTTTGACCACCCATTCAAGGCAGAAAAATTACACTCAATGTAAACTTTCGTAAACACAGAATGGTCTGAATCTACATTAGGTCTACACTGAGTGTAATGCTTGTGAGTATGTTTACTTATTCCAACATTAAGCGTAGTGCGGCATCGAATGGGTATCTTCCGGTACACAGCCGAGAAAGGCGACTCTTTTTGCGAATCGGTCGCGGAACACTTCTCCGGCAGGATCTGCGCCGCATGCTCAGCTGCCAATATCCAGCTCGTAGGTGCAGAGGTAGAACAGGAATGACGTCATCTGATAGCGGCTGATGCGGGTGCCAGCGGACGCCAGCAGCTCGTCAAGGCTGCTGTCCCGGGTGGTGATGTCCTTTTCATCGCACCAGAGCATCGCTTTGGCTGCCTCTCTGCCAAGATCGGGGGCATCCCGAAGAAGCTGCCTGAGCTGCGTCTGATCCACGCCGGTATCGACGCCTGCCATGATCGCGTAGCGGCGGATCAGTACGCACGCCGTCTGATAGTCCACCTTGTCATCGTATTCGGTATTGGGATCATTTTGCCGGAGCAGCCTTGTCTGATAGGCCCAGCACACGGCATTATAATAGGGATGGGCCGCGTTGAATTCCTCGTTCTCGTAGTCAGCCGGAAGGGCTGTGTTGTCCGTTTCCGGCCGGCCCGCGATGCGGTAGAGCACATCGACAAACTCGCCCAGCCTTGCCGCGGCCTTGCCGCCGAAGGTGTCCGGCGCTTCCGGATCCACATAGCCCTTGCGGTACATATAGAGAACGCTGGCCTGATTGAAAATGCTCTTGATGTCCGTGAATACCACCGTGTCCGCAAGCTTCCGCCGCTGGACTCCCTGGCAAAGACGTGGGCGTAGTAATCGCTGTTGAGGATGTTGCCGGAGAGCTGGAACCTGCTGTCCACATAGAGCCGGTAGGCTTTCGCCAGCTTGTCGGAGACTGTGGTATTCTCGTCGGCGGGGATCACGGTTTCCGTACCGGCGTCATAGCGGAAGGTCTTCGTCAGAAAGGACTTATCCGACAGCACCGCTACATGGAGGCCGCTGGAGAGTACATCGGTGCCCGCCAGCAGGCGGGAATCGTAGTCCACGCCGAAGAGATTCAGCAGTGTCGGCAAGATGTCCGCCGTGGAGCAGTATTCATCCACCACGATGTTCTCTGAAAGGCCGGGAACATAGCAGATGAAGCTGTTGCGGTACTTCTCAAAGGTGGTGTCCAGCGTCTGCCCTGCCAACTCGTTGTACTCGTCTTCGGTCAGGCCGTAGGGGTAGTGGTCGTTGGTCAGGACGATGCAGGTCTTGTCGCAACGCCAGCCTCCTCCAGCCGCTGCATCAGGTACTCCAGTGCGTATTCCAGCTCCAGATTGCAGGCAATGTACGCCTTCACCGGCTCAGAATAGGGCAGATCTTTCACCGCGTCGCGGTTTTTGGCGCTCATGGCGTTGTCCCAGTTGTACTGGTAGTGACCGCTGAAGGTCATGTAATAGGCGTGGAAGGGTTCTCCGCTGTTGATGTAGTCGTCCACGGAGGCCTCCATCATCTCCAGATCGGAGGAGGGCCAGTCGATCTTCATGGCCAGACCGGAATCCGCCGCCTTGAACGTGTAGCCCATGTTGGCGTGGGTGATGTTCCGGTTGTAGAAATCCCCGATGTAGTCGTGATAGCCCCAGGCTTGATAGCCCATGCTCTTGAGCGCATTGCCCAGGCAGAACGGCAGATAGTTGGTGCCCGCCACATTGAAGCTGGAATCCGTCTTCGTGCGGGACATATCCGGATAAAGCCCCATGCACATGGTGTATTCGCCGTTGGTGGTGACGGACTGGAACGTGCCGTAGTAATTTTCAAAGAGAATACCCGTATGGCTCAGCTTGTAGAGCGTCGGCGTCAGCTCCTCGCTGATAAACCACGGGCAGAAGCTCTCAGCGCAGATGGTGATGAGGTTATAGTCCTTAAGAAGTCCTGTGTAGTTGTTTTTGCGGGTGGGTGTTGCATTTGATAGATACTCGTCTGTGGCCTTGAGAATATCGCTGTCGGTACTGTCTGCAAGAGCCGTAAAATCGATGCTTTCGATCACGTTATAGGAGTTGCTGCTGTATGTCCGCGGAACATCGCTTATATTCAAGGACGACGGCGTGATCATAATGCTGCCGCTGCCGCTGAAGAGCATGTATCGAAGCTCCTGCACCGTGGTGGCCAGCATACCGATTTTTTTATAACTGCTGTCGGTGGAGGTGTTCACATTGGTGAAGGTACGATAGACGGAAAAGGCGTTGTCCCGTCCAACATACATGAGTCCCGTGACCGTCAGCAGCAGTGCGAGGAGCACGGCAAAGGAGGCCATAGTCTGTTTCCAGCGCAGCCGCAGCTTCAGAGCCTGCGCCCTTCGCAGGGCAAGGCAGAGGATCACGGCAATCAGCGGCAGCAGGAGGAGCAGGATCTTCAGCAGATTTTGGCGGATCCCATAGAGAAGCTGCGAGTTGAAATTGACGACCACATTTCCGCCCATGCCGATCTGGCTGACGGGCATGAAATCCCCGAAGATGCAGTGATAGACCAGCTGCACCTCGGCCAGCAACACCTGTGCTGCGACCAGGAAAACCCCTGTGATCTGGCGCAGAACCTTTGGCAGGCTTGAGACTACCAGCGTGCAGAGTGCGCCCCCCAGCAGGCCAAACAGGACAGGATATCCCGCGTACCGGTCCATCGAGCCGAATACGCACAGATGCAGGCACAGCTCCACATAAACGCCGGTCAGGCAGAACAGCAGGAGATTTTTGCGCCACGTATTCCAAAGGCCATGGCTCATGGGCACTGCCGCTTCAGCAGTAGTGCCAGAGCCTTGATTTGTATTTGTCATGGATACATCGGATGTTTTTTCTTTGAGCATATTAGTTCTCCCGTTGGGGCTTTTTTAAAAAGCTTTGTAGAATTTCAGCTGAATATGACAGATAGAGAGCTTATCTTAAAACAAATATTGAAAAAAGGCAACGGTTCCTGTAAAAAATTAGGAAAGATTTACAGGTCACGCGGAGAATTCTATGCACCAAAGTCTGTCAACCGCAGCTTTGCAGCCCGCCTCTGGGCTGCAAATAAGGACTCTGCACCTAAAAATTTTACAAGATACATACAGACACATTACAAAAGCCGTGCTATACTGTATGGAAAATTGAGAGTACCATTGTTTCAAGGAGGTGTGTGATGTGACGGAGATTGTGTTTCGCTTAAAGCGGCATTTGACTTCTTTTCAAATTATGATCCTCGGCTTTGCGGGCGTGATCCTGCTGGGGGCGTTGGTGCTGATGCTGCCTATCGCCACAGTACAGCGGGTCTGGACGCCGTTTCATGAGGCACTGTTCACCTCCACCTCCGCTGTCTGCGTGACGGGGCTGGTGGTGCAGGATACCGGCAGTTACTGGTCCGCCTTCGGTCAAACAGTCATATTGTTGCTGATCCAGATCGGCGGGCTGGGGGTGATCACCGGTGCGGTGACCTTCCTGATGCTCGCCGGGCGGAACATCACGCTCAAGGAGCGCAGCGCCATGCAGGACGCCATCTCCGCCCCTGCGGTGGGCGGCATCGTGCGCCTGACGAGATTTATCCTCAAGGGGACCTTTCTGGTCGAGCTGCTGGGCGCGCTGGCGGCTGCTGCCAGCCTTTTGCCGGGACTATGGACTGCGGGGCGTATGGATGTCCGTTTTCCATTCCGTTTCCGCCTTCTGCAATGCGGGCTTCGATATTCTGGGGCGGACGGATTCCCTCTACCCCTCGCTGACGGCCTATGCCGCCGACCCGCTGGTCAACATCGTTATCATGCTGCTGATCATCGTGGGCGGCATCGGCTTTCTAACGTGGGACGATGTCTGTACGCACGGTCTGCACCTGCGGCGTTACCGGATGCAGAGCAAGGTCATTCTGAGCGCGACAGCGCTTTTGATCACGATTCCGGCGTTTCTCTTTTATCTGACAGACTTTGCGGACCTCTCCGTGGGAGAGCGGGTATTGGCCTCCCTTTTTCAGTCGGTCACGCCGCGGACGGCCGGCTATAACACAGTGATCTGACGGAGATGACGGATGCCTCTCAGGCGGTCACCATTTTGCTGATGCTCACCGGCGGAGCACCCGGCTCCACGGCGGGCGGCATGAAGGTCACGACGCTGGCAGTTCTCATTGCCAACGCCATTGCCGCCTTCCGCAGGCGAGAGGATCCGCAGCTCTTCCACCGCAGATTGGAGACATCCACTGTCCGCAACGCCGCCGCCATTCTGCTGCTGTATCTGGGGCTGACCTTTGCGGGGGCGGCGGTCATCAGCACAGCGGAGGAGCTTCCCCTCGGTGCCTGTCTCTATGAAACAGCGTCCGCCGCGGGTACGGTGGGCCTGACGCTGGGGCTGACGCCGCAGCTGGGAGTCCTGTCGCAGAGCATTCTCATCCTGCTGATGTATTTTGGGCGCGTCGGCGGATTGACCTTGATCTACGCCGCATTCTCCGGGCATGATCTGACTTACGCCCGCTATCCGCAGGAGAAAATTACCGTAGGCTGAAAGGAGCACACGATGAAAACGGTATTATTGATCGGACTGGGCCGCTTCGGGCGGCATCTTGCCATGCAGCTCAACGAGCTGGGCCATCAGGTGATGGCAGTAGACAGGGACGAGGAGCGCGTCAACGAGTGCATGTCCTTTGTCACCAACGCGCAGATCGGCGACAGCACCCGTGTGGACTTTCTGCGCTCGCTGGGCGTGAGCAATTACGATGTCTGCTATGTCACCATCAGCGGAAATTTTCAGAATTCGCTGGAGACGACGTCGCTGCTCAAGGAGCTGGGAGCAAAATATGTGGTATCCCGCGCTGAGCGGGATGTGCAGGCGAAATTTCTGCTGCGCAACGGCGCGGACGCGGTCGCCTACCCGGAAAAGCAGCTGGCGAAGTGGGCGGCCATCCGCTATACCTCCAACCATATTTTCAGCTACATTGAGCTGGACGAGCAGCACGCCATTATCGAGGTTGCCGTGCCGGAGGATTGGCAGGGCCGCAGCATCGGCGAGCTGGACATCCGCAGAAAATACGGCGTCAATATCCTCGGCGTGAAGCGGAACGGCAAAACCGATGTGAACATCTCCCCGGAAACTGTGCTGGACGCTGATATGACGCTGCTGGTGCTGGGGGAAAACCAAGAACTTAAGAAGCACTTCCGGCTGTAAAGCAACATAGAGTCTTGCACGTATAAGGCTTTACGCGCCGGAGAGGCATCTCAACAAAAGCGCGCAGGTTTGCGGAGAAGGATTCCGCGTTGCGCAAAAACGGCAAAAAATGAGGGAGGACGGCTCTGTCCTCCCTCATTTTGCCTGCGCTTTCGCCCTTCTCCGTCAGCTGTTTTTCCAGTGCGGTCTGTCTGGCCAGGATGGCATTGACCTTGTCGTAAAGATCCTCGATCATGATCTCTGTCTTGAGGTTGACCTTATAATCGTTCTCTGCACGGCGGCGGTCCTTTTCCTCCTGCCGGTTCTGGCTCATCATGATGAGCAGTGCCTGAATGGCCGCCACGCAGGAGAGCACCAGCTCGAGCAGGATGAAGGGGTACGGGTCAAACGCCTTTGCCGCCAGCAGCGTGTTGACAAGCATCCACAAAATCAGCACGCCGGTGAAGGAAAAGATGAACGCCCAGCTGCCCGCAAATTTCGCGATGGCGTCTGCCGCGCGCTGGCCAATGGTGTATTTTTCCTTTTCACCCGCGGGATTTTCGGAAATCTTACTGTCCGCCAGCAGGTTCAGCACTTCCTCGTCCGTCATATCGCGGCGGATGTCCTTGAGGACTTCTCTCAAAAGCTTGCGGTTTTCTTTCATTGTGATATCATCCTTTTCTGTTTGCGAAAGTTTTGGCGTATTATCATGACGAAGGACCCGACGTATCTCGACCTGGCTCACTGCTCGGCCGCGCCGTGCCGCGAGTTCCTGTTCGGCACGGACACGATGGGGCGCGACATCTTCTCGATGATCTGGTACGGCGGGCGGCTGTCGCTGTTCATCGGCGTCGCTCGACCGTCATTTCGACGCTGCTCGCGATCCTCTTCGGCACGGTCAGCGGACTTGCGCCCAAATGGCTCGACGCGCTGCTGATGCGCCTGACCGAAATTCTCCTCAGTGTGCCGAACCTGCTGCTTGTCATCTTCCTGCAGGCAGTCATCGGCACGCCGACGCGTGGAGCATCGCGCTCGTCATCGGACTCACAAGCTGGACGAGTATCGCCAAGGTCGTGCGTACCGAGGTGCAGCAGCTGCGCGCGAGCGAGTACGTCATCGCGGCGAAGTGCATGGGTGGCAGCTTTTTCCACATTCTGCGGTGTCACCTTGCGCCGAATTTCTTCTCGTCCATCCTCTTCATGGTGGTGATGAATGTGCGCAGCGCCATCATCGCCGAATCGACGCTCAGCTTCATGGGCCTCGGCCTGCCCATCGAGGTCGTGACCTGGGGCAGCATGCTCTCGCTCGCGGAAAAGGCGCTGATGACCGACGCGTGGTGGATCTTGCTCATCCCCGGGGCATTTCTGGTCGTGATGCTCCTTTGCATCACGAACCTCGGCGACTACCTGCGCAGCCGCACGAGCAGAAAAGAACGCAACCTGTAAATAGCAAAAAGAAGGCACAGCCGTTTGGCTGTGCCTTCTTTCTATTTATGGAGTTACTTCGCGTTCACGATGTTCATGAACTCTTCGCCCGTGATGGTCTCCTTCTCGTAGAGGTACTGCGCCAGCTCATCGAGCTTCGCGCGGTTCTCGGTGAGGATGTTCACAGCCTTTTCGTGCTGTTTTTTCACCAGCTCCACAACGCGCTGGTCGATCTTCGTCTGCGTCTCGGCAGAGCACGCAAGCGATGCGTCGCCGCCGAGGTACTGATTGTTGACCGTTTCAAGCGCGACCATGTCGAAGTCGTCGCTCATGCCGTAGCGCGTGATCATCGCGCGGGCGAGCTTCGTCGCCTGCTCGATATCGTTCGACGCGCCGGTCGTGACGGAGTGGAACACGACCTCCTCCGCGGCGCGGCCGCCGGTCAGCGTGGCGATCTTGTTCTCCATCTCGGTTTTGCTCATGAGATAATGGTTGCCCTCTTCGACCTGCATCGTGTAGCCCAGCGCGCCCGAGGTGCGCGGCACAATGGTGATCTTCTGCACGGGGGCGGAGTGCGTCTGCATCGCCGCCACGAGCGCGTGGCCGATCTCGTGGTAGGAGACGATCTTCTTCTCCTCGTCGGTCATGATGGCGTTCTTCTTCTGGTAGCCCGCGATGACGACCTCGATGCTTTCCTCAAGGCCTGCCTGCGTGGCAAAGCGGCGGCCGTCGCGCACGGCGCGCAGCGCCGCTTCGTTCACAATGTTGGCAAGCTCCGCGCCGGAAGCGCCGGAGGCCATGCGCGCGATCTTGTTGAAGTCGACGTCCTCGGCGACCTTGATCTTCTTCGCGTGGACCTGCAAGATAGCCTCGCGTCCCTTGAGGTCGGGCAGCTCCACCGGCACGCGGCGGTCAAAACGGCCCGGGCGGGTCAGCGCAGGGTCCGAGGGATTCGGGGGCGGTTCGTGGCGGCGAGGATGATGACGCCGTTGTTGCCCTCAAAGCCGTCCATTTCGGTGAGCAGTTGGTTCAAGGTCTGCTCGCGCTCGTCGTTGCCGCCGTACTGGCCGCCGCTGCGCTTCTGGCCGATGGCGTCGATCTCGTCGATGAAGACGATGCAGGGGGCCTTTTCCTTAGCCTGCTTGAAGAGGTCGCGCACCTTGCTCGCGCCCATGCCGACGAACATTTCGACAAATTCAGAGCCCGACATCGAGAAGAACGGCACATTCGCCTCGCCGGCGACCGCCTTGGCGAGCATCGTTTTACCGGTTCCCGGAGGCCGACGAGCAGGATGCCCTTGGGCATCGACGCGCCGATCTCCTGATATTTGCTGGGGTCGTGCAGGTAGTTGACGACCTCGGTGAGATTCTCCTTGGCCTCGTCCTCGCCCGCGACATCGTCAAACTTGATGCCCTCGGCGGACTTGACGTACACCTTGGCGTTGGACCTGCCCATGTTAAACATCATGGAGTTGCCTCCGCCGCCCATCTTCTCCATCATCTTGCGCGACATATACTGTCCCAGCGCGACAAAGATGATGATGGGCAGCACCCAGGCGAGAATGCTGACGAGCGTGGACGTCTGCTCGATCTCCTCACCCGTGGTGGAGACGCCCGCGTCCAAAAGGCGCTGCACCAAACCGTCGTCAGGCACCATCGCCGTCTTGTAGACGGTCTTTTCATCGCTGCTGGTGAAGAGGATACGGTTGGACTGCTCCTGGATCTCGACCCGGCCGACCTCGCCCTGTTCTGTCATGGTGACGAAAGTGTTGTAGTCGACGTCCTTGATCTGGTGCTCAGAGATCCACGGCATGGCGATGAAGTTGAAGAGCATCACAAGCAGCATCGCCACAAAGTAGTAGTACAGCAGCGGCTTTTTCGGGGACTTGACTTCGTTCATGAAAATGCGTTCCTCCGATCATTGAAATTTCCGGCAGGAAATGCATACAAACGGGAAAAACTGAACGTAGCAAAAAGCCGGAGTTTTTGCTACGCTGAAAGAAGAGATGGGCGGTCGAAACCGCCCGGAACTTAGATTAGTTTGGAGTATAACACGGGAAAATATCCCTGTCCAGTACCCAAGATAAGAGTTTACAGTTTGGCTACAAGGAGGTCACAGTTATGAAAAAAGCGACAAAGGCGGCTATATTCGTCACGGGCTGCGGCGGCACTCTACGGCGCGGCGGCCTACGGCGTGACGAGAACGCTGATGGACGTCGCGATGAAGCGCGAAGCGCCCAAGGCACTCAAAAATAAGGGCAGCGCCCAGCTCACGGGCGAAAAGCGCGACGAGCCCTACCGTGAGGCGCAGCGCGCCGCCGCGAAAAAGCTTGCGTCTTTGGAAACGGAGACAGTGCTGCTCGAAAACCGCGAGGGCTTGACGCTCGTGGGCCATCTCCGTGAATGCGAAAAGGCCAAGCGCCTTGTGATCGCGTTTCACGGCTGGCGCTCAGCGTGGTACCGCGATTTCGGCCTGCTCGCGGACTTTTTAAGCCGCGAGCAGTGCAGCGTGCTCTATGTGGAGCAGCGCGCGCAGAACGAGAGCGAGGGCGACTACATCGGCTTCGGCCTGACCGAGCGCTACGACTGCGTCGACTGGGCAAACTGGGCAGCCGAACGCTTCCCCGGCCTGCCCGTTTACCTTATGGGCGTGTCGCTCGGCGGGGCGACGGTGCTCATGGCCGCAGGCGATATTCTCCCCGCCGCGGTGCACGGCGTGATCGCCGACTCGGCCTACACCTCGCCGCGTGCGATCTGGCAGCACGTGATGGGGAAGAACCTGCATCTTCCTGTCCGCGCAGCAACCGTCATCGCCGATCTTCTGTGCCAGAAGAGACTGAACGCCTCGTCCGGCAGCTACTCCACCGTCGAGGCGCTCAAAAATACCGATGTTCCGATTTTACTGATCCACGGCGAGGACGACCACTTCGTCCCGCTCAAAATGGCGTTTGAAAACCGCGACGCCTGCGCCGCGCCCTGCAAGCTGCTCGTCGTGCCCGGTGCGGATCACGCGATGAGCTATTACATGGGCCGCGGCGCGTATGAGGCCGCTGTGCGCGGCCTTCTGGGAGCATTTTTGACAAGTGAGGGTTCCCCCCTCACTTGTCCGCTTCTTCCGTTTCAAGGCCCGCAAAGCGTCTGGACGGGCGGTAGATCAGCACGGCGCAGAGGATCAGCACCGCCGTCACGCCAAGCTGATGGGATAGACCCACATGACGGTCTGGAACGTCATGCTCGTCGGGAAGACGAACTTGACCCACGCGATGCGGATACCGCACACGCCGAGCATCGTCAAAAGTGCGGGCGCGAGCGAAATGCCGAAGCCGCGCAGATACCCGGAGAGTATTTCGTAGATCAGGCAGAAAACATACGCCGGCAGGATCGTCGCAAGGCGAATATAGCCGATGGCAATGACCTCGGGATCGCTGTTGAAAATGGCGAGCAGTGACCTTGCGCTCAGCAGCAGGACAACGACCGAGACAAATGTCGCGATGGCTCCCTCCAAAAAGCTGAGCTGCATCGTCTTCTTGCAGCGCTTGATCTGCCCTGCGCCGTAGTTCTGGCCGACAAAGGTCGTGCAGGCCTGCGAAAACGAGTTGAGCACGTCGTAGGCGAGAATTTCCACATTGAACGCCGCGCTCGACGCCGCGATCGCCACCGTGCCGAGGGTGTTGATGGCCGACTGGATGACAATGTTGGCGAACGAGAACACCGCGCTCTGCACGCCCGCGGGAAGGCCGATGCTCAAAATGCGCTTCAAGCTCGCGCCGTCGATGCGCAGCGCTTTGCGCTCCACGCGCACGCATTTATCCGTGCGCGTCAGGCGGACGTAGAGCAGTGCCGCGCTCACGGCGTTGGCCGCCACCGTGGCGATGGCGACGCCGTTGACCGTCATATGCAGCACAATGACGAAAAAGAGGTTCAGCAGCACGTTCAGCACACCGGAGATCGCGAGCGCCGCGAGCGGCACCTTTGTGTCGCCGATGCTGCGGAAGATCGCGGCCTCAAAGTTGTAGAGCAATATCACCGGCATGCGAGAAGGTAAATGCGCAGATACAAAAGCGCATAGGGGAACACGTCCTCCGGCACATTGAGAATACTCAAAAGCGGCGAGGCGATGAGCTGACCAAGCAGCGCGACCGCCGCGCCGCCGCACACGGCAAACACGATGGCCGTGTGCACCGCGCGCTTGACGGCATTGTCGTCGCGGCAGCCGATGGCGTTCGCGATGACGACGTTCGCGCCGAGCGCGATGCCGATGAAAAGGTTGACGATGAGGCCGATGATCGGG
>ENA-OQIO01000353-OQIO01000353.1-human-gut-metagenome-genome-assembly--contig:-NODE-353-length-24861-cov-4.492440_pt1 | contig 24861 bp, 27 predicted proteins | sample MGYA00242573_ERZ504737 | MGnify/ENA primary metagenome ERZ504737 (study PRJEB26092, sample SAMD00036203) | human gut metagenome | host: Homo sapiens | study: EMG produced TPA metagenomics assembly of...
CATGGGGGCTGCTTTTTATGCTGAATGGCAAGCTAATTTTGAACCGGACAATGAGCAGGCTTGGACAGATATCGCTCACCAGTTTAAAACAATTGCTCGCCATACATATGATAAGGACAAACAGCTTTATTATCATGCCTGGTCAGCAAATCCGGAAGATAGCAATTCTTTCTGGGCGAATAAGACTGAACCATACAAAGGTTGCTCAAAAGAATTTTGGGGACGTGGTATGGGATGGTACTTTGCTGCTTTAGTAGATGTATTGGAAGTGATGCCGAAAACTCATGCTGACTACAAGGAATTAGTAACTATTACAAATACTGTAGCAAAAGGTTTAAAGCGCTGGCAGGATAAAACTAGCGGAGTTGGTTACCAACTTCTTCAATATGATAATTCGTATGTTGGAGAATGTGGTATTGCAAACTATCTGGAATCTTCTGCTTCTAGTATGTTCACTTATGCATATCTGAAGGGAGTTCGTCTGGGTATTACTTCCAAATCATATGAAAAAGTTGCGGAAAAAGCATATCAGGGACTTCTGAAAACATTTGTTACATCAAATAATGATGGGACTATTAATTTAAATCAGAGTTGCCGTTCTGCTGGTTTAGGTCCGGCAAAAGATCCTTCTCGTGATGGTTCAGCTAGCTATTATTTGTGTGGTAAGGATGTAACAATTGTAAGTAATGAAGGTAAGGCGATAGGACCATTCATTATGGCAAGTTTGGAATATGAATTAAAAAAATGATATTTATCATATATCTGTAAGAATTGAACATGCTTCTTTTTTATTTATCGGCAGGTAAAATCTATATTATAGATGTAAGTTTTTTAAAACTTTTCTGATATCTGCTGGTAAGTGAAGAGGAAGCATGTATTTTGTTGATTCTTAATACTAAAGTCTGTAATGCTTAGATTCCAAAAATCTCTTTTTTATTTAAGATAATCCTTGTCTGCTAAAAAAAATAATATATTTCTTTTTAATATTTTTCAGTTAAAGTATTGTTTATTCCAAAAATAGTTGTACCTTTGCATCGCAATTGAAAATAACGGTTGCTGAAAATAATGGTTCCTTGGATGAGTGGCTTAGTCAGCGGTCTGCAAAACCGTGTACGGCGGTTCGAATCCGCCAGGAACCTCTAAAATAAACGATGCACTCTTAGCTCAGTTGGTAGAGCAACTGACTCTTAATCAGTGGGTCCAGGGTTCGAATCCCTGAGGGTGTACAACAAATTAGTGCAAAAGTAGAAAAGTTCTGAAAATCAATTGATTTCAGAACTTTTTTGTTTTTTTACTATGCAGAATAAGGTGGTTTTCGGAAAGAAAGAAAGGACTTATCCGTGGACTTTTTAGCCCCTAAAAAAGTCCCCACGGATATGATTCTATTTCATTATTTATTCAGTGTTTTGCATGAATTCATCTTGTGGTAAATAAATTAAATTTGTAGAAACAAAAGAAATTGGTTTATGGCAAGAGAAGAAAAGAGAAACAATGAGCATTTTGTTCTTTATTAAGAAGACAAAACTTCTAAAAAATGGTGAAGCACCAATTTGTTTGCGTTTGACATTGAATAAGCAAATAGCAGAAATCCGAATTAAACGCAGTATCTTGGTTAATCGTTGGAGTCCAGCTAAAGGATGTGCTCTTGGAAAAGACAGAGTTGCAAAAGAACTGAATAGTTATCTTGAAGCTATCCGTTTAAAAATACACCAGATACATCGGGAATTAGTTTTGGACATGTCTGCTCCAGTTACAGCAAATGCCATAATGAATAGATATTGTGGTAATGATGTAAAGATGTTGTTGGAGGTTTTCGAAGATCACAATGATAAATGTCGTGCACTTATTGGTAAAGAATATGTGGAAGGGACGGTTAGAAAATTTGATACGACTTTGTTATATTTAAAGCAGTTTCTTAAACAGAGGTATCGTAAAGATGATATCCCCCTTCCCGAGATTAATCAGGAATTTGTTAGAGATTTTGAATTTTTCTTAAAGACCGAGAAGTCGTGTCAGAATAATTCAGCTTCTTAAGCATATAAAAAATTTCCGGAAAGTAATACGTATAGCTATAGGTAATGATTGGATTAAAAGAGATCCTTTTTTTGGACTTTCGTTTTAAAGCTGAAGAAGTTAATGTAGATTTTTTATCTAACGATGAATTGAAACGTATCAGACAAAAGAAAATAACGATACCAAGACTGGAGCGTATTCGTGATATTTTTGTGTTTTGTTGCTTCACGGGTTTGGCTTTTGTGGATGTTTCTCAATTAACTGCTGAGGATTTAATTAAAGATGCCCAGGGAAATATGTGGGATTCGAAAAATGAGACAGAAAACGAAGGAAATGTGTAACATTCCTTTGCTTAGTGCTGCAAAAGAAATTCTAGAAAAGTATAAGGATTTTGCATCAACAAATGCTAATGGGTTGTTATTGCCGGTCTCCAGTAATCAGAAAACCAATGCATATTTGAAAGAAATAGCTGATATTTGTGGTATAAAGAAGAAATTAACAACACATGTTGCGAAACATCATACAATCTCTATCTAATTGAAAATTAAACAGTTATTTCTGTTTAATTAATATCAGGTAACGATTTAGAAACGAGCGAATTACAATATTCTGTTTTCTTTTGCCTCTGTCAAAGAACGATTCTTTCAATGCAAATATACACTTTACTTGTGACAAAAGCAATCTTTTTCTACATTTAATCGACTTACAGTCAGCCTTAAAGAGGGTATCTGGTCTCATTCCATCTTCTTCCTCAAAAATAACATAGCAGTCTAAATTGGTTTATGTATGGGATAGGTCTTGTTCATTCGATCCGGTAGACTACTATACATAAAAGTATAAAGGCGAGATACGACAAGGAGATGCCATGCTTTTGTGTAAGGGGAATCTCTCTTAGCTTATCGCAGACCATGTATAGCTAAGTGTTTTGAGAATAAACAGTCTGTAAAAAACGGAAAGACACCGATTATGGGCCGTATCACCATCAATGGAACCCAAGCCGGTTTCAGTTGTAAGAAAGAAGTGTCCCTCGCTTTGTGGGACGTCAAAACCAACCGGGCCAAAGGCAAGTCCGAGGAGGCCCGTACACTCAATCAGGAGCTTGACAATATCAAGGCGCAAATCACCAGGCACTACCAGTACATCTGCGACCACGACAGTTTTGTTACAGCCAAGAAAGTCTATAACCGCTATGTCGGCTTCTCAGAGGAATGCCACACCCTTATGAACCTTTTCAGGGAACAGCTGGAACCGTATAAAAAGAAAATCGGCATAGAGAAAGCCGAAAGCACCTACTGCGGTCTGGTTGCCGATTACAAGAGTCTCCTGCTTTTCATGAAAAGAAGAAGAATGCAGAGGATATTGTCATCGAAGAACTTGAGAAATCATTCATCGAGGATTACTACAACTGGATGCTCGGTACATGCGCTTTGGCAAACTCCACTGTCTTCGGGCGTGTCAATACCTTGAAGCGGCTGATGTATATCGCGCAGGAAAAAGGCTGGATACGGGTTCATCCGTTCGCATCATTCGAGTGTATGCCCGAATACAAGAGGCGTTCTTTCCTTTCCGAAGAGGAACTGCAAAGGATAATCCATATAGAACCGAGATACAAACGCCAGCGTGCCATGCGCGACATGTTCCTGTTCATGTGCTTCACCGGTCTTTCCTATGTGACTTGAAAGCCATAACATACGATAATATCCATACCGACTCCGACGGCGGTACATGGCTGATGGGCAACCGTATAAAAACGGGAGTGGCGTATGTCGTAAAATTATTGCCCATTGCTATCGAACTGATTGAAAAATATAGGGGTACGGATGAAAAGAAAGACTCCCCGAATGTGTCTTTCCGGTAGGTGAATACAATGCCATGCGGCTCAGTCTTGGAATCATAGGCAGGAAATGCAACTCCGGGGCGAGGTCACCCCGCACATCGGACGCCACGCATTTGCCGTTCTGGCCATACTCAAGGGGATGCTGCTGGAAACTCTTCAGAAAGTGTTTGGGCATAAGTCCATCACATACGTCCTGCGCATCCATTCACTTGTCCGGCGCAGGCGGGGCAATCTTTTTCTGGAAGTCGCCCATCTGTACGACCAGCGTGCTGACCAGCTTTCTCAACTCCTAATACGCGCTTGTTTCAATAATTGTCAGTTCCATACTAAAATTCTTTTTAAGATTCTGAATATGCGACAAAGTAACGCACATCCTATATCCTTTCCAAACAGATAATATCAGAGTCTTCCGTTGGCGTGCATTGGCGTATCCAACGTTAAAAGAGAAGGTCCTTCACCTGCATCCATGCGGCAACGGAACTTCCATTCCCTTACTTGTTTTCCATAAATTTATAGGATTAATTTCTGGTGCATGATATTAATAGTCATTATTCTGTCTGCTTTTTTTGCTTGCATAATTGCAGCTAACAGTTATCTATTCCAGAACGCATTGTTATGGAAAATGGCAAGCTGTTTTGTTGGTTTATGGATATTGTGTATGATAATTACCGTCTTCGTTTGTCGTAAACTTGAATGCTCTAATTAAAACAGTACGGTTGTCATGCTTTGTGTGTTTTATTATAAATATTATGAATTATTTGGAATTGATATGTAATATAGATAATTTTGCAGTCGGGAAATGGTTTCGGGAGGTTTACGCCTTCCGAATGAAAAGGGAACCCGGTGAAAATCCGGGACAGTACCCGCTGCTGTGAGTCCACAAAAACGGACATCGAACTTTTGCCACTGGTGTAATACCGGGAAGGCACGATGACCGGGACGAGTCAGAAGACCTGCCATGACCGGAATGAGATTTACACCTGCGGGATATACGGGTCGTAATCAAATAAGGAATAGCTCATCGGCCATTCAATATTTGAAGACAGACATATTCCCGTTCGTGTAAGTCCGCACGAACGGGAATTTTTTGTGTTTGTTAATAATATGTTTTACATTAAAATGAGTGACCTATGAAAAGAAAATTACGCTTTCTGGCAGGTGCCTGTCTATTTACCGCAACCGCCTTGTTCTCTGGCTGTAGCTCGGACGATGACTTTTTGATGGACCCGGTTGATTCCGGAACTTCGCAAACCCGTGCTGTGACAAATCCGGACGGTACTTTAACTATCACTTTCGATGATTTCGATCCCGGCATGTTAGCAGGACCTACCTCGGCCGGAGAAAATCTTTATTCGTACCAAGGTATCCTCAAGTAACCACCATTTACGACAATACTCCGGAAGAATATCTCTTCCTTTCAATGTTTAATACTGTAGGTGGAAGCACAGAGTATTCCAGCGGCGGCATCGCACTTTCCAACTGGAACATCCGCTCCAATCAGTCGGGAAATACCGGAGACTGGTGGTATTCTTATCTAAACCAATGTTCTGTCTATAACACTGCGGTGGAAGCGGAAGGACAGAATAAGGAAGCCGGGCACAGCGGTTCCAATTTCGGTGTCGTTTACGGATATGTGGATGCTTACAATCAGGCATGGATGGCTAAACCAGAATTTTATTTCAATGTTCCCCGGAAATTGGTCGGCCTGTGGATCTGCAACACCTCATACACTTATGGTGTCATTACTTATGGTAATCAGTTCGGTTCTACGGGGGTAGCGACTCCTCTGAAAGAGATGAAAGGGTATTTCCAAGTGAATCTGGAATGTTATGATGCGAATGGCGGTCTGATCCGCACTTACAAACGTCTTTTAGCCGATTATCGTAACGGCCAACAACAGGTTGATCCTATCACGACATGGGATTATTGGGAAATCAATGCCGAAGGGGTGCAAAGTGTGAAATTCAACTTCGAGGGTTCGGATTCGGGAGCATACGGTTTGAATACTCCGGCTTATATCTGTATTGATGATATCACCATACAATAAAAAGAATACAAGGATATCCCTTCTGTCGGGGGTATCCCTGTTATTTTTCTAAAATCCACACATCATGCATCGTTTTCACTATTTTATTATTTCTGCCTGTATGCTGTTCACCTCCTGCAACAAGGATGAAGTCATTACCGAAGAAGTAGGAGGACAACCTATAATAGAACTTGACAGCGAGACCGGTATTTACACGGTCAAGGTCGATCACGAATTGACTATCGCCCCGACATACCAGAATGTTGAAGATGCTCTTTTTGCTTGGACGATAGACGGTACGCTGGTTTCTTCGGGTCCGTCTCTTCAACGTACATGGAATGAATGCGGGGATTTTTATGTCAAACTAAGAGTAGACAATGCGGAAGGCTATGCCGAAGAGGAACTGAAAGTAGAAGTGAAAGAACTCACCCCTCCGGTCATCTCACTGGCACTACCTTCGCAGGGGCTAAAAGTCGTCCGGAATACCGATTACACATTTACTCCCGATATTCAGCATTCGGATGTCGAAGGGTTCAAAATCGAATGGGTACGGGAAGGAAAAATCGTTTCCACCGAGAATACTTATACTTTCAATGAAAAAGAACTCGGTGTTTATACGGTGACAATCAACGCTTCCAATATAGATGGGACAACAACGAAAGACGTAAGCGTAGAGGTCGTGGAAACGATGCCCTACGTTGTCAAATTCCCGACCCCGTCTTACCTGCAAACATCCACGGACAGGTACACTTTTGCCGACCGTCCTGTTTTCCTGCGTCCGTTGTTGGAGTATTTCGACAATCCCCGTTTTGAGTGGAGTGTGGACGGTCAGGTCATGGAAGGAGAAGTGGAACGCATGTTCAAGTTCACGCCGTCCGCACCCGGAGAATACACCGTCTCCTGTACTGTGTCGGAAGACACACCGACGGAAAAAATAAGCAGGAATATCGACAAAGGGAAAACGGCTGTCACTGCCACCGTAAAAGTCGTTTGTGTGGACAAAAAGGAACAAGACGGCTTCCGGGCTTCGGGAAGTTCCAAGCTCTGGAATAAAGTCTATGAATATACCCCAGCTCCCGGCCAATTTATCAACGAGACGAGCACGATAGGCGGTATGACCGGCAACGAAACATCCCCTGAAGCGGCTGTCGCATGGGCAACACAGCGTTTGAAAGACAAACTGCACGTCTCTTTAGGTTCTTTCGGGGGTTATATCATCGTCGGCTTCGACCACAGTATTCCCAATTCGGGTAACCAATATGATTTCTGTGTTCAGGGGAACGCCTTTGACGGCAGTTCCGAACCGGGTATCGTATGGGTCATGCAAGATATAAACGGAAACGGATTGCCGGATGACGAGTGGTACGAACTGAAAGGATCTGAAGCAGGCAAGGAAGAAACAATACAGAATTTTGAAGTGACCTATTACCGTCCGGAAGGCAAAAAAATGGATGTCCAATGGATCAGTTCCGACGGTAGAAACGGCTGGGTAGACTATCTGTCCGCTTATCATACACAAGACTATTATTATCCGGCTTGGATTTCGGAAAACAGTTATACCTGACAGGCACTTGTCTGGCCGCCCGCAACACCCAAGATTCTCAAACCGGTTATTGGGATAATCAGAGTTATGACTGGGGGTACGTGGATAATTTCGGAAACGACCAGATAGAAGGCGGCAGTACGGTGGATGGAAGCGGACAAAGGAACGGTTTCAAAATTTCCAATGCCATCCATGCCGATGGAACGGAAGCCAATCTGCAATATATTGACTTTATCAAAATACAATGCGGTGTTCTGGCCAAAAGCGGCTGGCTGGGCGAAGTTTCTACGGAGGTATTTTCTTTTGAGGATCTAACCAAATAATAAAAATTACAAGTATGAAAATTTATTTTCTTCCCATGCTCCTATCCTTGTTCTTTTTGGGAGCGTGTGACAAAAACGATGAAATTATACCTGAAGATGCAGATGAAAATTTCATCACATCGGTCGTGATGACCGTGGACGGGAAATCGTACACGGCCGACATTACGGACAATACAGTAACAATAACCGTTCCCTATACGGTATCGCTGAACAACGCCGAAGTGGAATTCAAGTACACAACTTCTGCAACAATCATACCTGATCCTGAAACGGTAACGGACTGGGATAACGAACGAACCTTCCGGGTGACATCCTATAACGGAGATGCCCGCGAATATACCTATAAGGTCGTGAAAAGCGAGATAGAATCTGACGGAGATGTGGAGTTGAAGACCACCGAGGAGGTAGCTTCTTTTGCCGCAACCAAAACAACCGTTGTCAAAGGGAACCTGATTATCGGCTCTGATGCGGAAGAGGCAGAAAAAATCACTGACATATCTGCATTGGCATCTTTGAAAGAGGTTACTGGCAACATTGTCATTCGTAACAGTTACAACGGTGCAGACTTGACAGGGTTGGATAATATCGTTTCTGCCGGAGGTTTACAGGTAGGTTCGACCGATGTCGCCTCGAAAGCTACGGAACTTCACATGATTTCCATGAAAGCATTGGAAACGCTCTCCGGAGACATATCGGTATATAACGACCAAGTGACGTATGTCCTATTCGAGAAACTGGCAACTATTGAAGGAAGCGTGATGTTCAATGCGTCGTCGTTACAGAGTTTTGAGTTTCCGGTTCTGACTACTGTAGGTCAGGATCTGAATCTTCAAGGACTCAATGAAGAGAACACAGCAGCCGGTTCGATTGCGTCTTTGGAAATACCGGAACTGACAAGTGTCGGAGGGGTCTTGTCCGTAAACAATCTTGCCAAGCTGACTTCCATGAGCTTCCTTAAGCTGAAAGAGACCGGTGGCCTTGATTTCCATACCGTCCCCGTGATGTTGGAAACCATCAACCTTCCGGAAATCGAAACAGTAAACGGAAGTATTATTATGGAAGCCAATATGGAAGCTCCTCCTACCGGTAGTTTTGTTCCCCAACGAAATGACGTGCTTCAGGCTTTCGGTGGAATGGACAAACTGACAACGATAAAGGGACAGATAAAGATAAAGAATTTCACGGCACTCAAACAACTTCCCGACTGGAGCAAGATCACCACACTTGGAAGCATCACGCTGGATTATCTTGAAGATGTGAGCGGAACACTGCTGTTGCCGAACGCCCGATTTGAAACCTTCGGAGAAACAGCGCCCCAGATTGAAATTATAAACAAGGTGCAGCTCTCCAAAATTGAAACAGCCGAAGATTTGTCAAATGTAAATTTTGTCATCACCAGTCTCACGAATAATAAGTTCCCTGAAATCACGTTCAAGAATATCAAAGACTTCACTTGTAAGCCAACCACCAACAATATCGATTATACCATATCGACAATTCAACATGTATATGGAAATCTAAATGTGACAGGCCAAATGCGAAGCAATGCCAAATTTCCCGACTTGGAAATCATAGATGGATATGGATATATCCAAATACCCATGTTTGCTTCAATCACAATGCCAGTCTTGAAAGAAGTGGGAGGACAGTTCTATTTATCTGGAAATTTTACCAGTTGTAACTTGCCCTTACTATCCAAAGTTTGTTGTTCAGCTTCTCCTGTATATTATAAAGAGGGAGAGGGTTCGTTAGCAATATCTTTACAAAGTAAATCGCTGGATATTCCGGAATTGCTTCACGTAGGAGGTGAAGGGTTGTTCGTTAATAAAGCAACAGGCATTACTTGTGATAAATTACAGACTATAGATGGTACGCTACAGATAAAAAGTGCGACTTCTCTTTCTCAGGAAACACTTTCCATGGAGAAGTTGGAGACCTTGCATGGGGTTGTTTTTGACGGTTTGACGAAATTTACCGACTACACTTTCTTCGGCAAGTTTATAGAAAACGGAATGATTACGGGGGAAAGTTGGAGCGTGACGAAATGTGGGTATAACCCAACCTTCCAAAATATGAAGGACAAACAATATACGCAGCAGGATTAAACCTTATACCTTAACCAGAGTACCCGTAATGATTCGGGTACTCTTTTTATCCGAATGACAATGAGCAGAACAATACAACGGATTTGCCTTTTTCTTTTCTGCCTGCCAGTTTTCGGCAGTTGCATGAAATGGGATTACGGAGAGATGGAAGATTTCTCTGTATCGGCCTCTGGTCTTTTCATTACCAACGAGGGGAATTTCCAGTACAGCAATGCCACGCTTTCCTACTACGATCCCGCCACGTGCGAAGTGGAGAATGAAGTGTTTTACCGTGCCAACGGGTTCAAGTTGGGCGATGTGGCCCAGTCTATGGTTATCCGGGACGGTATAGGCTGGATCGTGGTGAACAACTCGCATGTGATTTTCGCCATCGACATCAATACTTTCAAGGAAGTGGGCCGTATCACAGGTTTCACCTCACCCCGGTATATCCATTTTCTGTCGGATGAGAAAGCTATGTGACGCAGATATGGGACTACCGTATCTTCATCATCAACCCCAAGACATACGAGATTACCGGCTATATCGAATGTCCAGACATGGACATGGAATCGGGTTCCACCGAACAAATGGTACAATACGGCAAGTACGTCTATGTGAACTGCTGGTCGTACCAGAACCGCATCCTGAAAATCGACACGGAGACGGACAAGGTCGTGGACGAACTGACCATCGGCATACAACCTACTTCGCTGGTCATGGACAAATACAACAAGATGTGGACCATCACGGATGGCGGTTACGAGGGCAGCCCATACGGTTACGAGGCACCGTCTCTCTATCGTATAGACGCCGAGACTTTCACCGTAGAGAAACAGTTCAAGTTTAAGCTGGGCGACTGGCCTTCGGAAGTCCAGCTCAACGGTACACGGGATACACTTTACTGGATCAACAACGATATTTGGCGAATGCGGTGGAAGCGACCGTGTTCCCGTCCGGCCTTTTCTGGAGTTTCGGGACACCAAATACTACGGCCTTACGGTCAATCCCAACAACGGGGAGGTATATGTGGCCGACGCTATTGATTACCAGCAACAAGGTATCGTGTATCGCTATTCGCCGCAAGGCAAGCTGATCGATGAATTTTACGTGGGAATCATTCCGGGAGCTTTCTGCTGGAAATAACGAGGAAGGAGGACAAAAATGAAAAGACATCTTATTCTATTGTTCGTGGGGGTAAGCCTGCCCTTTCTGCTTGCCGCCCAGCAGAAAAATTCCGTCAGCATTACCAAAAGGGTACTACGTATTCCGGAGGTTACGGTGGTGGGCAAACGACCTATGAAGGATATAGGCGTGCAACGAACCCGTTTCGATTCCATCGCCATGAAAGAGAACATCGCCTTGTCTATGGCCGATGTGCTGACATTCAACTCATCCGTTTTTGTCAAGAACTACGGACGCGCCACGTTATCCACCGTGGCTTTCCGGGGTACCTCTCCCTCGCATACCCAAGTGACGTGGAATGGTATGCGCATTAACAACCCGATGCTGGGCATGACGGATTTTTCCACCATCCCTTCTTACTTTATCGATGATGCCTCGCTGCTGCACGGAACGTCATCGGTAAACGAAACGGGCGGCGGCTTGGGTGGTCTGGTCAGGCTCTCCACTTCTCCGGCCAACCATGAAGGGTTCGGGTTGCAGTACGTGCAGGGAGTGGGGTCGTTCAGCACGTTCGACGAGTTTCTCCGCCTGACCTACGGTGACAAACACTGGCAGTCCTCCACCCGTGTGGTGTATTCCTCTTCCCCCAACGACTACAAATACCGAAACCGGGACAAGAAGGAAAACATCTATGACGAGGACAAGAACATCATCGGTTCCTATTACCCGACGGAACGCAACCGCAGCGGGGCTTATAAGGATCTGCACGTCTTGCAGGAAATTTATTATAACACGGGCGAAGGCGACAAGTTCGGGCTAAACGCCTGGTATATCAATTCCAACCGGGAACTGGCGATGCTCAGCACGGATTACGGGAACGACATGGACTTCGAGAACCGCCAAAGGGAGCAGACGTTTCGCGGCGTCCTCTCGTGGGATCGCGTGCGGGAGAAATGGAAGGTCGGTGTAAAAGGCGGCTATATACACACATGGATGGCCTATGATTACAAGCGGGACAAGGGAAACGGCGAAATGGCTTCGATGACCCGCTCACGCAGTAAGATTAACACGTTCTACGGAAGTGCGGACGGGGATTATGCTCCTTCAGAGAAATGGCTGTTCACGGCCGGTGTTTCCGTACACCAGCATTTGGTGGAAAGCGCGGACAAAAATATCATCTCGCAGGAAGGTAACAAGGCTGTTGTCGGGTATGACAAGGGACGTGTCGAGTTTTCCGGTTCCGTTTCTGCGAAATGGCGGCCTGTCGATCGTTTTGCCGCCTCGCTTGTCCTTCGCGAGGATATGTTCGGTACGGAATGGGCCCCGGTTATCCCGGCTTTCTTCATCGACGGGGTACTGTCGAAAAAAGGCAATATCGTGGCGAAAGCATCCATCTCCCGGAACTACCGTTTTCCCACGCTGAACGACCTCTATTTTCTGCCGGGCGGTAATCCCGACCTGAAAAGCGAGCACGGCTTCACATACGACGTGGGGTTGTCGTTCTCGGTGGGGAAAGAAAATGTATATGCTTTGAGCGGTGGTATCAACTGGTTCGATTCGCACATCGACGACTGGATCATCTGGCTACCCACAACCAAGGGATTCTTCTCCCCCAGAAACCTCAAAAAGGTACATGCTTACGGGGCAGAGACCAACGCCCACCTTGATATAATGCTCGGAAAGGACTGGAAACTGGATATGAACGGAACTTTCTCGTGGACTCCCTCGATCAACGAGAGCGAACCGATGAGTCCGGCAGACCAATCCGTCGGCAAACAGTTGCCATACGTGCCGGAGTTTTCCGCAACGGTGACCGGACGTCTGTCATGGCGGACATGGAGCCTGCTTTACAAATGGTGTTATTACAGCCAGCGTTATACCATGTCGAGTAATGACTATACCCTGACGGGCTATCTGCCCCCTTACTTCATGAATAACGTGACACTGGAAAAACAGCTCTCTTTCCGATGGGCCGATCTGTCGCTAAAGGGCAGCATCAACAACCTGTTCGATGAAGAATACCTTTCCGTATTGTCCCGTCCCATGCCGGGCATCAATTTCGAGATATTCATCGGCATAACACCCAAGTTCGGAAAAAACAAAAATAGTAAACGATAATCTGCATCAATATGAACGCATTAAAGAATTTAAGCCTGATTTTGTTGCTTTCTCTGGCATTTACAGGCTGCCACAACAAAAGCTCAAAAATCAATGATTTCAACCTGCTGCTTTATGCTCCCGAATATGCCTCCGGCTTCGACATCAAAGGGGCGGGCGGGAAGGAAAGCGTACTGATAACCGTCAGGAATCCCTGGCAGGGAGCGGACAGTGTAACCACATGGCTGTTTATCGTCCGCAACGGTGAAGAGGTTCCCGAAGGGTTTGCAGGACAGGTACTCAAAGGAGACGCCAAACGCATCGTGCGATGTCTTCCACTCATATCGCCATGCTTGACGCAATCGGTGAAGTCCGGTGTATAACCGGCGTTTCGGGAATCGACTACATTTCCAACCCAGACATCCAAGCCCGCCGCGACAGTATTGGCGATGTCGGCTATGAAGGGAACATCAACTACGAGTTGCTGCTCTCGCTCGATCCCGACCTCGTTCTGCTCTATGGGGTGAACGGCGCAAGCGCAATGGAAAGCAAACTCGAAGAACTCGACATACCGTTCATGTATGTCGGCGATTATCTTGAAGAGTCGCCTCTCGCAAGGCCGAATGGATGGTAGTGCTTTCAGAAGTCACAGGAAAACGTGAGAAGGGTGAAAAAGCCTTTGCCGCAATCCCGGTCAGATACAACGCCTTGAAAAAGAAAGTGGCCGACAGTACCCTCGGCACTCCTTCGGTTATGCTTAATGTTCCCTATGGCGACTCGTGGTTCATGCCTTCAACCCAAAGTTATGTAGCCCGCTTGATTACTGATGCGGGAGGCCGCTATATCTACCAGAAGAACACGGGAAACGCTTCTATCCCCATTGACTTAGAAGAAGCATATCTGCTCGCGTCGGATGCGGACATGTGGCTGAACGTGGGAATGGCGAACTCCCTTGACGACTTGAAGGCATCATGTCCGAAATTCACCGATACCCGATGTTTCAAAAATGGAGAGGTGTATAACAACAACGCCCGTACCAACACAGCCGGGGGTAACGACTATTACGAGTCTGCCGTCGTGAATCCTGACATCGTGCTCCGCGACCTCGTGAAGATATTCCATCCTGAACTGGTGCAGGAAGAGTGTGTGTATTACAAGCAACTGAAATAGATGCGTTCCCGTTCGACTATATTATTCTCCATATTGATTACGCTCACGGTCGGTCTTTTTTTACTGGACTTGGCCGTGGGAGCTGTCAACATTCCGATCCGCGATGTATGGGCAGCACTGACCGGGGGAAATTGTTCCCGTGCCACGGAAAAAATCGTACTCAACATACGCCTCATAAAAGCTATAGTGGCACTGTTGGCCGGGGCTGCCTTATCGGTCAGCGGTCTTCAGATGCAGACCCTCTTCCGTAATCCTCTTGCCGGTCCCTATGTCCTTGGCATCAGTTCCGGTGCAAGTCTCGGTGTGGCACTTGTGGTACTTGCCGGGATCGGTTCATCAATAGGCATTGCCGGAGCAGCGTGGGTGGGTGCGGCTGTCGTGTTGCTCGTGATAACTGCCGTCGGACAGCGAATAAAAGACATCATGGTAATCCTGATTCTGGGCATGATGTTCTCATCGGGCGTAGGTGCTGTCGTGCAGATATTGCAGTACCTCAGCAAAGAGGAATCGCTGAAAGCCTTTGTCATTTGGACGATGGGGGCTTTGGGTGACGTCACCTCCGGACAACTTCTGATTCTTGTTCCATCGGTGTTTGCCGGACTGCTGTTGGCGGTACTGACCATCAAACCGCTTAACCTCCTGCTGTTCGGAGAGGAATATGCCGTAACAATGGGACTGAATATTCGGCGTTCACGCAGCCTGTTGTTTCTCTCGACAACGCTGCTCGCCGGAACGATAACCGCTTTTTGCGGTCCGATAGGTTTCATAGGTCTCGCTATGCCTCATGTCACAAGAATGCTTTTCCAAAATAGCGATCATCATGTCCTTCTGCCCGGAACAATTCTTTCGGGAGCATCGATATTGCTTCTTTGCGACATCATTTCTAAAATATTCACCTTGCCGATCAACGCCATTACAGCTCTATTGGGAATCCCAATCGTCGTATGGGTGGTTTTACGCAACAAATCCATCACCGCATGATAGAATTACAGCATTTTTCCATAGGTTACAAAGAAAACTCGTTGCTCCACGAGGTAAATGCCACGATAAAAAAAGGTCAACTGACAGCCTTATCGGAAGAAACGGGACAGGAAAATCGACGTTGCTCCGCGCCATAGCCGGTCTGAACCGGTGTTATTCCGGAAAAATCATTCTCGACGGGCACGACATCGCCTGCATGAAAACCGAAGATATGGCAAAAACGCTGGCTGTCGTCACGACCGAGCGCACGCGCATCGCCAACCTGCGGTGCAAGGATGTCGTAGCCATAGGCCGTGCTCCTTATACCAACTGGATAGGTAGGATGCAAGAAACAGATAAGGAGATAGTCATGCAATCGCTCATTTCGGTGGGAATGGAGGCTTATGCAAACCGCACGATGGATAAAATGTCGGATGGCGAATGCCAGCGTGTGATGATTGCTCGTGCATTGGCACAGGATACTCCTATCATTCTCCTTGATGAACCGACTTCCTTTCTTGACATGCCTAATCGCTACGAACTTGTGGCGTTGCTTCGTAGGCTTGTCCACGACGAGAAAAAATGTATCATGTTCTCGACACATGAACTTGACATCGCGTTGTCCATGTGCGATTCGATAGCATTGTTAGATACCCCGAATTTAAGTTGCTTGACCGCGTCTGAAATGCAGAAAAGCGGATACATTGACAGACTTTTCCAAAATGAAAACATCCGTTTCGACTCCTTATGCGGTACAATGATTTTGAAACAATGAGTATATACACTGTAGAAAATTTTACTTCAGACATCACTGTTGAAGGATATATCGCCGAATTCCGTGACGAACCACATTTTCTTGAACTTTGCAAACAATGTACCAATTACGGTAAAAGTTGGGGGTGTCCTCCATTTGATTTTGATACGGAATCGTTTCTCCGACAATACAAGTATGCACATCTTATGGCAACGAAGATAATCCCTGAAGACAAAGATATTCCGATTGAATATACACAAAAACTCATTTTACCGGAACGGATACGAATCGAGAGCGAATTATTGGATATGGAACGGAAATATGGAGGGCGTTCATTTGCCTATATAGGTAAATGTCTTCACTGCTCAGATAACGAGTGTACGCGTAACTGCGGCACACCATGCCGACACCCGGAAAAAGTGCGTCCGTCACTCGAAGCCTTCGGATTTGACATAGCCAAAACGCTTTCTGAACTTTTTAACATCGAACTTCTTTGGGGAAAGGATGGCAAATTACCTGAATATCTTGTTCTCGTAAGCGGATTTTTTCATAATGAATACGAACTTTGCAACATAGCATACTAATGATTCGGACATGAAATAAACAGACAAACTAACCACATTCGGTTCAATCTGTTTTGTGATTTCAAATGAATTATAGTTAGATATGTAAAAAGCGACGCTGGAGCTTGAAATAAGTAACGGTTTATCGGTGTATTCTCCGTTAAACCGTCCTGTTTTCGTTAAACGAAAACACAACTTGCTGTCCGCAGGAGCGGACCACATTTATCCAATAATTATTGTGTATTGGCCCATTGTATGGCTATTCTCCTGTGATTTACGAGGCATTTCCATCAGGTGTTTGCCGGCTGCTCTCCCCATAAAAGGGTGGATATCTCTCCATAATCATATGACTTACGTCCATAATTCGGGAATAAGGAGGCGAATATACGGGAAATCTGCCCTTTACATGCCCTATTGTCCATTAATGGATTGTTACTTCTACACATCTACAAATGGAGAGCGGCAGTGAGCCGTATATGGTTTATGGTTTTTCTGCATTATCTTCATTAATGGATTACTACTTCTACACTTCTGCAAATGGAGAATGTAGCCGTGTACACCTTATGGTCTTCCTTCATAATTCTCCATTAACGGATTAATACTTTTACACTCCCATAGACCGATAATTTAAGAATCCGTATCCGGACGGATGCGCGCTCTCACGCCTGCCCATAAGGATTAAAAAGGAACGGTGGACAAGGAAACGGAATCCCGCTCGCTTTTCCACACCACTACGGGCCTCTGATGTCGCCTCCGCATAGGAAGAACCGTCCGAACGGAACGGCATCTCCGTCCCCCCCGTCATGTGTATCATGACAATAACTGACTTTGGATGACTATAAGTGACAGGTGGTTTCATCCTGTTCTCTTCTTCCTTTATTTTGTATTCCGAGACAATACCAGTTGTGTAATTTAATAATTTAAGATTTTAAAATATGGATTCAGAAAAGGAAAAGAACCGGCTTTCCGATATCGTTCTCGAGAGGGTCGGACTCACGGGGAACCTTCTGTCAGCTCCCGTTTCCCCATCCCTGGAACCAGTGGTGGAGATACCAAGTCATGGAAGTCAGGTCCGGGCAGGGAAAGTGACAGGTCCGGAGGAATACAAGAGGAGGTTTCTGGTTCCCGCTCCCAGAGCCGCTGAGTGGAAGACCGCCTACATTGATGGGAGACTGCACCGCCGGATCGCCATGCTGGTCAGGGCCGCCGGCTGCGGCAGCATCTCCGGTTTTATCATCCGGTTGTTGGAACTCCATATGGAGGAACACAGGGAGGACATCGCCTCCCTGCTCGGTGAGGTCTACCGTCCCTGGGATGAGGACGGACAGCCGGGAGGAACACCTCGCCGATAAAACGTTGTCATTGTCCAAGAAGGCATATCATGACAGGAAAGAACGTAAAAGAGCGGATTGGTCTTGGCGGGATGGACGCGGACCGCATCCGTGAGATCATGGGGGAAGCGCCTGCCTGTCCCCGGAAGAGACGTGGAACGTCCGGTAACGACATTATACGTCCCGCAAGGAAAAATGGCCCCATGCAACCGTCCGTCTACGGGGAGGAATACCTGCATGGCATTGCGGGCGTGCAGCGTCGGTCGCTGCATATTCCCGCCGCCCTGCACCGGAAACTGTCCATCCTGGCGGGAGCCTCGAGAAACGGAAAGGTCACTCTGGAGGGGTTCATCAACCACCTTGTCTCGCGGCATCTGGAAGAATACAGGGAAACGACGGACATGATTCTGGAGGAGTCCCTGCCCGGCCGGTCATAAAGGCTCGTCCCCCATGACAGGGGATCTCCCCCGATGGGAGCATTATTTTTGTTTCTGAAACAATAGTGTTTAACTTTTAATGAAAAAGAAGTATGATGAAAAAAGAAAAAGAGTTGTTGGTTGCCATCGCCAGCCAGAAGGGTGGCGTGGGAAAATCCGTCTTTACGGTACTGCTGGCCAGTGTCCTGCATTACCGCAAAGACGTGCGTGTGGCGGTTGTGGACTGTGACTCCCCGCAGCACAGCATCGCCCTGATGCGTGAGAGGGACATGGAGAATGTCATGAAAAATGACGACCTGAAGGTGAACCTGTACCGGCAGTACGAAAAGAATCCGTAAGCCTGCCTATCCGGTCATCAAAAGCGACCCGGAAAAGGGGGTGGAAGACCTGCGGCGTTATATGGACGAAAAAGGGGAGACTTTCGATATCGTGCTCTTCGACCTTCCCGGAACGCTCCGCAGCGAGGGGGTGGTTCATACCGTTGCCGCGATGGACTATATCTTTGTCCCGCTCAAGGCGGACAATATCGTCATGCAGAGTTCCCTGCAGTTTACCAAGGTGCTGGAAGAGGAGCTGATCGCCAAGGGGAACTGCAACTTGAAAGGAATCCGGCTGTTCTGGAACATGGTGGATAGAAGGGGACGGAAGAATTTGTATGATGCCTGGAACCGGGTCATCCACAGGATGGGGCTGCGGCTGCTGTCCTCACACATTCCGAACACCCTCCGCTACAACAAGGAGGCGGACCCTGTCTGTAAGGGTGTCTTTCGTTCCACGCTGTTTCCACCCGATCCCCGTCAGGAGAAAGACTCCGGCCTTCCTGAACTGGTGGAAGCGGCTTTCTTCGGACGTGATCCGGGTATCACCCTGTTATAAGGATTGTCCTCCAGCATCTTCTCGATGTCGGCTCTGCGGATGAACGCCATACGGTTGCTGATACGCGAGGCCCGTAGCCTGCCTTGTGCACAAGTTTATAAATGTACTGGCGTGAGCATCCCATGAGGATGGCTGCCTTAGAAAAGGTAAGATACTCCTGACGCTGTATCTCTAAAACTGGCTCTACGGCATTGAGCAAGTCCTGCTGCCGCTTCTTCTTCGCTTTTTTAGCTTCATCAGCACAATGTACGGTGCAATATTTCTGCATACCGCTGTTGGGCGTGAACATTCTGCCGCAAAATGCACATTTCTTGGTTGTTTTCATTTCCCCTTTGTTTGATGTTGAACACTCATTCTTGTATATTCCATCGGGGAGTGAACGGAAGTGAACCGCTGTTGCCTGTTGTCAACGGGGTAAATATCTGTGGCAATCCTCGCATTATATCCTGCTGTTTGTTGCCACTTGTGAACCCTTGTAAACCGATGTCAACAGGCTTCGATTTTGTGGCAATAAAAAAGTCCCGTACATTCACCGCGATAGAAATACGTCACAAAAATATGCGGAAAATGGCGGAACAACAAATAAGGTGTGCTAAGTGTTAAATTTTATACAGTTTTGGTTTCCAGTGATTTAAATGCAGACAATACTCGTTATTTGCAGGTATTTACACCTATCTAAATACAAAAGCAGAAACAGATTATAGATGATTATAAATATGAAATTGGTATTGCAAAGGAAAGGGGGATAGAACCTAATATCAAAATAGAAGAATCCGGTATTCAACAAGAGAATGGCCATAAACAAGTTAATACAAGAATCGATTATTCAAACAAACCTCAAGATAAGTATAATATTGAAGCACTCTCCAATAAAGAAGTCATAGGAACCATTTCATATTATGACTTTAATGGCAAAGTATGTGAAGTTATTGAATACAATACTGTTGAGAGCTATTTGAAAAGTATAAAAGATGAATTAAATTCTAATCCAAACGGCTTTAAATATGAAACATTAACCACAGAATGCCAACATCAGAAAATCAGTAGATGACATAGTTTACGGTGCTTACGGTGAAGATAACCCACATCCTTTAGAATGGTACTCCTCGAATAATACAAAAGCAGCGATAAGTCCAGAACAATATTTATCAGAAGAACGTAATAAAATAATGCGTGAATATGCTAAAAATCCTTTTGGAGCTCTCAATAAAGAAAATATATCAGCCGAGGGTATGGATAAATGGGCAGCCGTTACCAATAAATATATGGAAATGAAAACAAACATATCAACAAAGCAAATAGAATTGCAATCTTCCGGTTGTAAAACTCTGATCTATGATGTATCTCATTCTTCCGGCCAAGAAGAAATCGGCAATTACCGCATTCTAGATAAATCCACCGGTAAGACAGAATCTATAAATGTGGGGGATATTGACCTGGAAAAGCAGTCTCCGGAAACACTCAAAAAGTTGTTATCCGGACAACAAACAGAAATGACCAATAAGTCCGGCACAAACAGTCTTGTCACTCTGAATAAAACCATAACGGGGTGGGGAATATCCGCAGTAAAACAAGTATTCAACTCAGCTGACAACTCTGCCGGCATTTAAATTATTCTGGCAACAAAAACGAAGATATAAAATGAAAGATCAAAAAGAACTACTGAAGAAATGTCTGGTAAACGATATTCCAGCCATTGTTTTCCAGGGAAGCGACAGCTGTGCTGTAGAAATTCTGCAAGCAGCGGAAAACATTTATAGGAAGAACGGTTGCAGTCCGGAGTTTTTGATAGATTTCCATGAAAATGTAGTGGAAAATTTCAGAGCATACCAACTGGAAAACTCTATAGCAACCAAGCTCCCAGATCTGACAACAAGTGAAAAAGAAGCGTTCTACATTCTTCAGGAGAAAGAAGAGGCCTATTTCCCTATTCATATAAAAGATTTTGAACAACACTTAAAAGATTACGGATTTACCAGAACCTATGAGAATACAACATCTTATGGCAAGTATCTTTTATTAAAGGAAAAAGACTATATAGGTATCACAGGAAATAACGGAAACTATGATTTTGCCATTAATTATAGCAAAGAAAGCAATCAGATAAGCTACTTCGTTTTTTCTGACGATCCGAATTATCCGGAACGAATAGGAGACTACAACAGTCTGAAAACATGCTTTTCTGACATAATGTCCAGACACCCGTTAAAAGAAGAAAAGAACGAACTATTTACAGTAATAGAAAACTACCATCAAATGGGATACGATGATATATCCCAAGCCCTGACACAATATGCATCAGCCATAGACAACTTTTGTAACAATGCCCAATCAAAATACATAATTGAAGGTGTTTCCATATGTAAAACAGACAGCAGGCAACTAAAAGGAAATATAACAATTACCCAAAAAGGAAATATACCGGTCAGTCAGATTACAGATTTCCAGATAAAAGATAAATCCACCGGTAAAACAGAACCTCTAAACATAGGCAGTATTAATCTGGAAAAGCAGTCTCCGGAAACAATCAAGAAACTGCTGTCCGGCCACAAAGTCGAAATGACCAATAAGTCCGGCGGAAATAGTCTTGTATCTCTGAATAAGACGGTGACGGGGTGGGGGTTATCCATTGCAAAACAAATCGCCAACTCTACAGATTCGTCAGCAGAAATATAGAATAAAAAAAAGTTTTTTCTCCCTTTTTTTCCCTATCAGTCAAAAAAATGTGTAATTTTAAATTTTAAAAGATATGAAAATGGATTACGATGAATGCAGGGCCAAAATATCAATCATAGACATAGCAGAGGATCTCGGATATACACGTATATCGGGCAGACAAGCAACGAACTTGACCTATGTTCTTGGCACCCCCAAAAATCCAGAAGACGAAATAGTCATCTTTCCTAAAAAGAACACCTATTTCTCAAGGAAAGGCAGCTTTGACGATAAGGGAGAGCTGACCAAGTTCGTCCTTAAAAGATTGCATATGTTCTCTTATTGCACTCAGCAGGGATATAGGGGAGTCAATGAAGTTCTTTCAAGATATATGACTGGCGAAAGAATTGTCACCGGAAACGTACAAAGCCGTACAAAAGACCACACCCAGAACTACATTAAGGAATTCAATTTGAATTATTGGAATCCTCGTCCTATCAAAAAGGATAATCCATATTTGACCGTCCAAAGGAAGCTCTCTCCACAGACTGTGGAGGATTTCGCCAATAGACTGTTCATCTACCAGGTAGGAAAAACAATCATATCGGCTTTCCATTCCGCAAACCCTCCCAGATGGAAATCCTTAACTTTGAAATGAGGAACTATTTTGCAGAGACCAATACCAATTATAAAGCCTTTGCCACGGGTGGTGACAAGGCACAAAGCTGTTGGATGGCCAATTTTGTTCCTTTTGACAAGGTTACAGACATATATCTCTTTGAATCCGCTATTGACGCAATGAGTTTCTACGAAATAAACCATTATACTAAAGAAACCACATGCGCATTCATAAGCACGGGGGGATATGTCACCAAATCCCAAATAGAGAATATAAGCCGTATATTCCCATCTGATAAGGTAAAGTGGAATTGTTGCTATGACAATGATGCCAGCGGTAATGGTTTTGACATCACCACAGCATATTATCTCAAAGGTGAGGAATGTAAAGCTTTTGCAAGGACCAACACTGGAGACACATATAAGACCATCTATTTAAGTTTCCCGGATGGAAACACACAGACCTTCAAAGAAGATGCATTTTCCTCCGGCGAGTATCTTAAACAACATAGTATAGACAATGTAAATATCATCAAACCTTCACGGTACAAAGATTGGAATGAGCTTCTTGTCTATTACAAAAGATTTGATTTGAACCTGGGTCCAGGAATGAAATTCATCCCGGCTATCGAAAAGACCATATCCCAACTGAATCTAAGAGGATATGAACAATTGGCCAATAGTATCAGTTCTTCCACAAAAGAACTGGTGGATTCTCTGCTTGAGCAAGCCAATTACTGCATTTCCGCACCTCTTGCCGAGAGCGGCGCTTATACTCTTATGGTAGACTGTAATATCTTCATGGGGCTGGACACGATGTACCGGTACCAAGCAACTTATATGTTATAGAAAAGTGCACGCAAAAAAAGATATCGGCACATGCATAAATGAATTTCTTAAAAAAGAATATATAAACATTTTTAGAGACATGAGTTCATCTGATTTCAAAAATTTTCTAGAGAAAGACATCCTAACTTATACAAAGGGTGCTGTAGAAAAGAATTTTGAGAAAGTGATATTGACTTTCGGATGGAGCCTTAAACCTTCAATTCTAAAAAAAAAAGAGTTTTGACTTAGAACATGGTATATAGCATAACAATACAGCATGATACCATAATAGTAGCTGTTTCAAGCAGACATGTTGTCACAATTCCTGCCAGGTTTAATGGAATGATTCTCGGGCTTTGGAACTTGATACAGATTTTCGTTGCCTACTGTAATGAGAATCCGAATTGGGTGAGTAATGTCCGGTCACTGTGGGGTGACCGATTCAAATAGGGACAGGTATGGAACGGATGCCTATTCATGCCCCTATTATAGCTGACACATGGACTTTTATACATTCTTGCACTTTTTAAGTGGGTAAAAAAGTACTATTTGTATTTTATACAAAAAATTGTTTGCTTAATGAAATGGAACATACATTGCCAATGATATTTAATACCTATATATAGGTATTAGATGCGTTTTTATACCAAAAAATGGTATTTTTATAATCTTTTGTAATATCTAATTTTGCGTCCTAAAATAGATCTTTTATCGAAGAGAGATACAGTTTCCTTATATTTGAACTGGGGCTTCTGTAAAGTGCGATAAATATGAGGCTGGAACGGAGCTATCAGAAGAATTTTGGAGAAAATCCGTTTTTTAACTTAGTTAGATCTATCAATGAAAATATAAGTATTTATCTGCGTTGTATTAAGATATAGCATATCAGAACTACAACCATCCCGTTTTTTATTTAGATTTGCAGTTTGCTTTTAATCACTCAAGATCCGTATTACTATGTATGGAACTTAAATAAAGTACTAATATATATTGGATTTTCCTAAATATAATGCAGTTGCTATATTGTTAGACAACAGACGGTTGAGGTCTGTGAGATTATGCAACGGCACCAACAAAAAACAACATGTATTTTTAATAATTTTAGTTTTGTTACACACAATGGTTTGTTTTAATTTAAAATTTACATATAATTTTGCATTATTAATAAATATGATGTTACTTATGAAAAAAGGTATTTTGGGGTGTAATATTATATACTTGTTTATACTTATTTGCATAGGAATTGCCCTCCCTATCAAATCGCAAAACAATTACAAAGTAAAACTTACAGGCACTGTTTATGAGTACGACCACAACAACAAGCGTTTGCCTTTAGAATTTGCAGCTGTGTCTATTCCTGAAATTGCACTAGGGACAACCTCTGATGAAATGGTAGATACATACTGGAAAACGTACCTACTGGTAAAATTCGTATGCAAATTCAATATTTGGGCAAAGTCTCCATTGACACCTTAATAAATGTAAATAAGGATTTGGTTCTTAATTTTACAATGAGGAATGAGGATTTTAAGTTGAAAGAAGTTACAGTAACTGCAACCAACAGCCGTTCAGGCAAATCCACATCTTCTCACATTTCCCGCTCTGCTATGGACCATATGCA
>ENA-OQIO01000354-OQIO01000354.1-human-gut-metagenome-genome-assembly--contig:-NODE-354-length-24860-cov-5.649861_pt1 | contig 24860 bp, 31 predicted proteins | sample MGYA00242573_ERZ504737 | MGnify/ENA primary metagenome ERZ504737 (study PRJEB26092, sample SAMD00036203) | human gut metagenome | host: Homo sapiens | study: EMG produced TPA metagenomics assembly of...
CAAAGATAGTAATTATAGGTTAATTAGCGAATTTCTTTTTTTGGATAGATCCGGAAATAATGCCTCCTTGAAAGAGGTGGATAAGGTGATTAAAACAATAGATAAGGAAGAACAAAAGCAAAAGGGATGAATGTGGTTATTTATTCACGTGTAAGCTCGCAGTCGGCCAGGCAATCGACCGAACGGCAGGTTGTCGATCTGGAGAGGTTCGCAGCCGGACGGGGGTACGAGGTGACGGCGGTCTTTGAGGAAAAGATAAGCGGACGAAAGGCCAATATTGAACGCCCGGTTTTAAGCCGTTGCCTGGAATACTGCACAGATCCGCAGAACCGGGTGGATATGCTGTTGCTGACCGAGATCTCACGCCTGGGGCGTTCCACCCTGGAGATACTAAAGGCACTCGATACGCTGCACACGCATAAAATATGCGTGTATATCCAAAACTTGAACCTGGAAACATTACGGCCGGACAAGACGGTAAACCCCTTGTCCTCTCTGATTACTACCCTATTGGGGGAACTGGCCGCGATCGAACGCCAGGGGATCATTGACCGCCTTAATAGCGGACGGGAGTTGTACATCCAGAAAGGGGGCAGGCTGGGACGGAAGCCGGGAAGCCGGAAAACGGCCGAACAGAGGAAAGAGGAATACCGGGAGGCGATCGCCTTGTTGAAGAAAGGCTACTCGATCCGGAACGTGGCGAAGCTCACGGGAAAAGCCGTTTCGACGATACAACAAGTAAAAAAAGACTTCATTAATAGCTGATTATCGGAACAAATATTGTATTTTTGCAACAAATACGAGTAAATGCGCGAAATTAAAAACGAGTATTTGCACATGTCTAAAAACGAGTATTTGCACGAAAATAATCAGAATCTAAATAAAAACGGTAGTATGGCAACAATGGCGGAGAAAATGGCGGCTTCACTGGAGGAATTAAGAAAGCTCCAGGAGAAAGACCGCTGTGTCGTTCTACAAGGGACGGCCGAGATAGGGAGGACGCATTTAACCCGGCTGTTGGATAACGGCTGGTTGCAGGAAGTAATGAAAGGCTGGTATATTGCGGCCAGGCCGGGAACAGAGGGGGATACGACGATCTGGTACACCTCATTCTGGTATTTTATTGCGAAATATGCGGCCGTCCGGCTGGGGGAACGGTGGTGTTTGACGGCCGACCAGTCGCTGGATCTGTATTCGGGGAAAACGACCGTGCCCGTGCAGGTGGTTATCAAGTCGCCGAAAGGCCATAACAACACGCAAAAGCTGATGTATGATACCTCGCTTTTGGTGTTTCAAAGCGAGATCCCGGATCAGGTATATAAAGAGCCGGAATACGGCCTTAATCTCTATCCGCTTGCCGAAGCCCTGGTATATGCCACGCCGAGATATTTCCAGGTGGAGAAGATCGCAGCCCGCACCTGCCTGGCCATGATACGGGACGCTGCCGATATATTAAAGGTACTGACGAAAAACGGGGCTTCGCTTCGTGCCGGAAGAATAGCCGGGGCGTTCCGGAACATCGGGAACGGCGAGATCGCCGACAGCATCGTTTCCACGATGCGGGGGTTCGGGTATGACGTGAGAGAAGAGGATCCGTTCGAGGATCAGCCACGAACGCCCCTTGTTTATGAAGTGTCGCCTTACGTCACACGCTTGCGCCTGATGTGGGAGAACATGAGGGATAAGGTTGTAGAACTGTTTCCCGAAGCCCCTGGAAAGATTGATGACGTGGAGGGGTATTTGAGATCCGTCGATGAAAAGTATTCGGAGGACGCTTATCATTCTCTCTCGATCGAGGGATATAGGGTTTCCCCGGAACTGATCGAGAAAGTGCGTGTCGGGAACTGGAAGCCGGAGGAAGAAGATAAGGAGCATAAAAACGCACTGGTGGCACGTGGGTATTACCAGCGTTCCAGGCTGTCAGGGGGACGATCTCCGATATACTGAAAGGAAAGAACGCAGGGGAAGCGGTAAGGGCGGATCATCCAGTCTGGTATATGCAGATGTGGATGCCGTTCGTTACGGTGGGGATCTTGCAAAGGGAGGATCTTGTGGGTTATCGTACCGGGCAGGTCTATATACGGGGATCGCAACATATCCCGTTGAACCCGAAAGCGGTCAGGGACGCTATGCCCGTCCTTTTCGATCTCTTGAAGAATGAGCCGCACCCGGCGGTAAGGGCTGTCCTGGGACACTTCTTTTTCGTGTATATTCACCCCTATATGGACGGGAACGGGAGAATGGGACGGTTCGTCTTGAACGCCATGCTTGCGTCTGGAGGCTATAACTGGACGGTTGTTCCGGTGGAGCGTAGAAAAGAATATATGAAAGCGTTGGAAAAGGCCAGCGTGGAGGGGGATATTTCCGAATTTGCCAAAGTGATAACCTCGCTGGTCAAGTAATGATATTTATAATAATGACAATATGAAATCAACGGAATATATCGAATGGGATAAACTGGAGCAGATCCCGTTCTGCCTTTGCCGGATCGCGGAGGATGAAGAAAACCAGGAAATAGATGTTTATTATCTGGATAAACGGGTTTGCCATGATTACGATCATGTGGGGCATTATTTTCGTACTGCGATAATCATGTTTAGAAGGATCAGGAACATAACGGCCGATTGGGTGAACCTCAAAAACCTTTGGTTGCTAAGGGACTGTATCAGGGAGAATTTTAATCATGGCCTGGAGGTGGACGATCTGATCTTCGGGGAAACATTCGACGGTGAGGATCCGGAAACTATAAAGCCGCTAACCAAAGAACGGCTGTTCAAGATTAAAAAGGTGATTCAGGAAAAAGATCCATACGCTACCGTATAGGGGGGGAGTATATAAAAACAAAACCCTGGAGTTTGTCTTGCGACAGGGACAACAGGGGATTACTACGCAAATATAGGGAGTATATCTCGTTTATACAAGGATTTTATGGCTTTTCTGGATTGATTTTAAAAAGAATAGAGGCTTGTTCCCTGGAATGTAGTATTTACTACTTTTAGTATTTTAGTATATTAGTACGCTTTTCTTTTGGAGGATTTGGGCGTTCCCGTAAACGGTCGGGCTTTCCGCCTCCAAGTCCTCGCCTAAAGGCTGTGGGCTTTCCACTGCAATCCCTAACGCATGAATACACCCACCCACCCGATTAAGGTAGGCTATTTCCGGATAGAGCCGTTCGGTGAAGCCAGCCGGATAAAAGCCGCCTGACTTTTCACTGATCGGCACAATCCGGGTACTCCGGTAGCCGATTGTCGAACCCGGTTTTAAACCCCCTTTCAGGGGAGAGAGGTATTTTAGTTTTTCCGGCGTGGCCGCCTTGCGTTTACCTTGACCGGGGTTTTTGTCTGCAAAGGTCAAACGGCTTTTTCCATATCCCAAGTTGAGCCGCAAGCGGCTTTTAGAAAAAATCTCCAGCCTGGCTAAAGCCAGGTAGTATTTTTCCTAAAAAACTTGTGCTATGGAAAAAAACGTTTGGGGTGTTCTCATACAAAAACCCCTCGGAACTCAAGGTAAACGCAAGACGACCACACCGACAGCCCCGAAAAACCAAAATGAGGTTGTCTTGATACAAAAACATCGGAATCTTAGGCATCCGCAAGGTTTTTTGGGGGGGAGAGGGTGCGAGGTGGGGAGTTTACTATCGGAAAAAATCAGGTAGTAAATACTAAATTTAGTATATACTAAAATACTACTTTTTCATATAATTATCTGATAAATAGTTAGTTAAATGTTGTTTAAATACTTGCATATCTCAAATAAAAGTGCTATATTAGAGGTATAGAAAAAGAGATAACAACCTTTAGAACTGGCTCACCCACCAGGATAAAGAACGGGGGACGTAGTTATGAAAACTGATTATTTCGACAAGGCAGCGCAACAGTTTGCAAATTTGATGATCGAGAAGATCCAGCAGGTAGAGGACAATTGGCAAAAGCCCTGGATCACCATTGCGGCGAATACACGCAATTTCTTTCCGCAGAACCTCACAGGACGCAGGTACGCCGGAGGTAACGCCTTTTTACTTCTTTTCCTTTGCGAGAAATTCCAGTACCAGACACCCGTATTTATGACATTCAACCAGGCGAAAGAGGCCGGGATCTCCGTGCTGAAAGGATCGAAATCGTTTCCGGTCTATTACTTCCTTTTCTACGTGTACCACAAGGAAACACGCAAGAAAATAACCTTTGAGGAATACAAGGCGTTAAGCCGGGAGCAGCAACAGGAATACAACGTTATACCGACCTATAAATATTACTCGGTCTTTAACCTGGATCAGACCAATTTTTCGGACGTGAGGCCGGAAGAGTGGGAAGCGTTAAGGGAGAAGTTCAGAGGGGGACAGGCAGAGCAGCCCGACGGGACAACCGGAGAGGCGCACCCCGAAATAGACGCCATGCTGGAGGCGAAAAGCTGGTTTTGCCCGATACGGGAGCAGCAAGGCGACAGGGCTTTCTATTCTCCTTTAGCCGATTATATCGTAGTGCCGCTTCGCTCGCAGTTCGTCGATATGCAGAGCTTTTACGAAACGCTTCTGCATGAAATGGGACATTCCACGGGACACCCCACCCGATTGAACCGGGATCTTGCGCACCCGTTCGGATCAGAGGAATACGGCAAGGAGGAATTAACGGCCGAGTTCGCCGCAGCCCTGGCAGGAATGTTTTTCGGGATAGCCGAACATATACGCACTGAAAACGCAGCTTATCTGAAAAGCTGGATAAAGGCGATCCGGGAAGAACCCAAGTTCATTTTAAACGTACTGGCCGACGCTATGAAAATTGTCAAGATGATAGCCGGGAAACTGAATATCTCCGTAGAAAGCGAGGAAACGGCAGCAGATGAAGCGGAACAGGTGGCATGATACAAGGAAGATCCCCCGAAAGGGGGACAGCCTTTCGGGGGGAGTTCTTTTTGGCACTCGCCCCAAAAAGAACCAAACGCTTTGCCGCTACACTCCGTTTCGCTTTCATAGCTCTGATAATGCGTTTTTTGATTGGATAGATATATATTTGTAGATAAAATAATGTAATATGAACAAACCGAAGATTATACAGATTATTGATGTTGTTTCCAATGCGATAGCAGGAAACCGTATCGACGAGGATTTTATAAAGAGTTGTATTTACGGAAAAGTGGATGCGGAACTGTATGCGCATCTTTTAGGCAAATACAGGGGGTATGACGGGGATTTCTTTCAGTTTTATTTGGGGACGGACGATCGGATAAACCGGGCTTTGCTGGAGAACCTGGGGATTAAGGTCGAACCCGACAAATATCCGGACTATGATAGCCGGATTGTTGCGCAGGTCGTCCAGGGAAAGAAAAGGTTTGATATTTATCCTTTCGAGTTGGAAGCCTTTAACAGATATGCCATGTTTGGCAATAATAATGCGCTTTCATGCCTGAAAGGGATTTCCCCGACAGCCGGGCAGACCGTCCGGGAAAACGGTATTAACGAGTATGGAAACGCCTTGAATTGGTCGCTGTTCTGGATAAAGGCAAATCCGGAGGACAAAGCCTGTTAGTGGATCACGTTTTGAATATCCCCGAACGATGATAGCGGAATATTTCATTTACCGGAGAAAGGGGGATAAAGAGCCGTTTATCTCCCTGGGGGAAATGCCGCAATACGGGTTAAGGCCGAAACAGAAGTTTACCGGGAAAAAACTTAAAATAGAGGTGATCCGCAGGCTTTCCGGTGTGGAAATCGAGCAGACGGCCACCACTCCGCAGATAAACGCCTATATCGAGGCGAATATCTATGATACCGAACGTTGGCCGGAGTACCGGAAGTTATACCGACAGGTGGCCGGAGAGGTGGAAACCGTGGCCGACATCTTTACGCTCCAGTATATTTTAGTGGCCGAACTGGAGGATCAGACCAGGACGGGAAAGGACTGCCAGCCGCAGCCGACAGATCCGAAAGACGAGAGGCTGATACACCTAATCCGGTGCGAGCTTATGGGTGAACCCCTGGAAATGTACAAGACGATGATAAACCCGATCATCGCCTTAAAGAAACGTTTCGTTTGATACTACATCTACTAAAAATAGTAGATACTACTTTTAGTATTTTAGTTCGTACGCTCAATCCTGGGAGAAAAACTAATCGGGATATTCATTGAGTTCCCGGTATGCCTTAGCTAACTCTTCTTGGGTGTGACGTTTGAACTTTTTACGGCTTATGATGAAAGGCAACCTCTGATTCATTTCATTCTCGTACTCGTCCAGGAGATGTTTACCCCTTCCGGTAAGGACGACATGGGTACGGTCGTCGGAAAAGCGGATCTCTTTTAAATCTTCCATTGTATCTAATATACGGAGGATGATTTTCTCGTAAATGGGGGTACGCAGTAACGGGTGTGCGAGCATGGGGGAATTGTATTTTATATCGAAATTCTCGATGATCTCCGTCTGCACTTCCTCTATATGCTTGGGAAGTGCTTTTCCCAGCGTGTAGTAAACAGCTATCTGAAAGTCTTTGTAATTTGGAAACATGGGCGTATATGGTTTATTGGGAACGTGGATATTTTTAATATTTCCGTTCCGGGATTCTTCGGCCGAAAGATAAAAAAATCTCTCGAATAATCTTTGGGATAGATGCGCTTTTTTTAGTAAATACTAAAAATAGTATTTTTGTAATGCGCATTACAGTAGTGTATTTTGTAAACGTAACGTGTACTTATTCAAGTATTTTAGTAAAATGGGTATCTTTTATATCCGGTTATACTAATATTAGTATTTTAGTATTTTTGTAATGATACCATTACAAAAAAATATCCGTATCTTTGCATTCAGATTGAAAAACAAAAGGCTTATGATAACGACGATCCAGTTTAAGACGTTGGACGACTTGTATCAGTTTTACAACGACGCAATTTTTAACGGTGAGCTTTCGGAATGTATCGTGAATATGTCCCGTCACGGTGGGGCGTTCGGCTTTTTCGCCGCCAACCGTTGGAGAGGGGACGGGCAGGAAAAAAAGGTCGTTCACGAGATCAGCATCAACCCCGATTTTATGAACCGGGAAGATCGGGACTGGCATTCTACCCTGGTACATGAAATGTGCCATTTGTGCAGGAGGATTTCGGCAGGCCGAGCCGGGGAGGGTATCATAATTCGCAATGGGCTGACAAGATGATCCAGGTCGGACTGATGCCGTCCGACACCGGGGAGGCCGGAGGCAAAAGGACAGGCCAGAGCATTACGCATTATATCATTCCGGGAGGGAAGTTCGAGCAGGTTTTCAATACGCTAAGCCGGGAGGATCTGCAAAACTTGCGGCTTAGGTACAAGCCGACTTTGGCGGCCGTACCTACCCGGCCGATCCGCATCGCCGGAAGCGACGGGGACGAAACGGAAGAACCGGAAGATCCGGACGAGGGGGAGAGCAAAAGCGGAAAGCGGAAGAAATACACCTGTGGGTGCGGCTGTAACGTGTGGGGAAAATCCGGGCTGGTGTTAAGGTGCGGACTGTGCGACACTGATTTTACGGAACAATAGGAAACAGTGCAAAGGTCAGAAGCCCCCAGTAAAAACCCCGCCGGAGGCAGATTTCAAGCATACTCGTTTTACTAAAATACTAAGATAAGTCTATACTAATCTTAGTATTTTAGTATTATTGTAATGTGCATTACAATATAGGGGTATATGAAAAAGTGGGGATGTCGTAATACGTCAATTCGCCCCACTTTTAAGGCTTGACGTGCAATAGCCGTCAGCCCCCAGACGGACGGGAACCACCCCGGCCGCACACAAATATAGAAAATCTTCCGGATTTAACCAAACAGGTCGGGATCTTTCTTTTTCCCCCTGGCCTTGATACCGAAATCCTCACGCAGCATCTTTGCCAGTGAATTTTGTGCGTGGGCTGTACTCATTTCACCGCTGCAAACCTTATCGTCGTAATATGCACAACGGTCGTACACGTCTTTCAGCCGTCCGCTTTCCAGGATCTTGTCGAGTGCCCTTACCGGGGTGTTGTCGCTCGGATAGCTTAAAGCACCGTAAACCCAACGGTAAACGAACGAGTATTGTTGTTGCTGGTCGCCTCGCAGTTCTTGGGGATTTCTCGCATGGATGAACAGGATAATCGTGTCGGCTTTCGGTTTTTGCCCCTTTTTAGGCGTTTTGCAGATGAATTTGTAATCGAACCATACATCGGCCTCGCTTTCCTTGATTCGTGTCTGTGCAGGCCTTAAAACCTTTTGGTCGATCTGTGCATTCGAGTAGGAGGCCGGGATCTCCAGGTCTTTGCAGAATTGGTCGATCGAGTAATAATACTCCCGTCTGTCCCGTTGGCTGCAAATGATCTTGTAGAGCCGCTTGGTGTAATTGCCCCGGAGGGTTAAGGCGATGTTCTTCCCGTACCTTGTACCGCCGACACCCGTACCGTAGTAGAGCAGGAAAGGGATCGCCCAGGGGTTGAGCGTCAGGGCTACCCGGTTTGTGCCTTTGATGTTGTGTACCGTCGTTATCACCACCCCGAACGTTTCCACCGTCTGGTGGATATTGGGATGCACCCAGCGAAAGGAAAAGTTTTTCCGCATCATGGCGATAGCCTCTTTCAGAACTTTGCTCTTGTTGTTCTTCCCCCCGGCTTCGTCGCATTTGATCTCGACGACAGGCTGGTTAAAGAGGTCTTTAGGCAGTTGTTTTTCCCTGGTCATGTGTTGCTGGATCTGGTCGCTTATGAGCGTCAGGAGGTTTTCTTGCCACTCGGTCACAGAGTACTGGCCGAATGTTACGTTATTCGGCTGGATTAACATTACTTCTTCCTCCGTAGGAGGAATATAGAGGGTGATGTCGTTGGTCGCCATAGGCTTTTTTTTTGAGTTCGGGACAAAGTTAAAGAAATAAAAGATACCGCCAAAAAATACCAAGTACTTTTTATTGTAACCTTTAGTAAAATGGGTATTTATTGAAGGGGGTAATTTTAGTAAAATAAGTATTTTCCCCCTTCGGATTTTAGTAAAATGAGTATTTTAGGTTGTGTCTTTTCACTTATAACGATTTGTATTTCAGTTAATTATAAATGAAAAAACGCTTTCTTACAAAGAACCTCTACAAAGACTATTCTCACAAAGAAGGAAAATCTTAGGGAATCACAGGCTTCAAAAACGGCTGGAAAATGTGCATTTTGAAAACGGAAAATGAGAAACGGAGAAAAAATGAGCGAAGCGTTTCTTTAGTGCGATTTTTCCGCGCGTTAAAATGTGTAAAATTTTGTTTTTGTGTTGTAAAATATAAGGTGATCGGAACGATTGCCGCCGTTTTACAAATGTACACTTTTTTGGGGGGCGGTGTACATTTGTAATGTGCATTTTGGGGGCTGGGTGTCTGATGTATTGGAGCGAAGCCGTGCGGAGCGTTCCAGGAGCGACGAGCGAAGCAAGGAGAGAGAGAACGACGGTTTACCAAAGTGAGCAAGCAGTCATTGGACTTAGTCCAATGCTGATTTTCTAAATCACTGATATATAACTGTTTACTTGTTATATGTATGCGAATTGCATACATATTGCATACATTATTTTGATAATTCATTGAATTATAGTATATTGTAGCCGATATTTATGTATGCAAACCCCTATACGTGAAATTATGGCAACAACAAGTAAAGATACGTCTATCCGTATAAAGGAGAGTACAAGGTTTAGGCTTGATATGCTGAAAGGAAACAAATCGCACGATGCGTTCGTGGCCGAAATGTTACTCTATTTTGAAACAACGGGGATCACCCCGCAGTCGAATGTAATGCCGCCGAACATTGCGGCCAAAGAGCAGGCAAGCCGGGTGATCGAAGTTGTCCGGGGCATTGAGAAATCCACTAACGTAAGGCTGAAAAACATCGAACAACTCCTTTTGTCGCTTGTCGGGGAAGTGAAAACGCCGGGGGACAATCCGGACGAATATATGCACATCTCACAGGTACAGGAACTTTTGGAGCGTTCCAAGCAACTGGAACAGGAAGCCAGGGAAAACCGGGAGAAGGCCGGGAAACTGCAAACGGATCTCGAAATAGCCCGGCAGGAGAAAGGAACTCCGGCCGTCGGATGCAATACGCACAAGATCCTGGAGATCGTGGAGCGTATCGACGAGGTGAAGAAGATACCGACATTCAACGATACGGTTTATGAGATAGACCGTAATACGCTGGATATGTGGGTGAAAAGGTTAAAGGACGAACTAAAGAGATAAGCCTATGTTTGCCAAAGTACACCCGGCCGAGGACGTGAAAAGCGGAAATACGGGAAGCTGTCACGACCTGGTGCGTTATCTGGAAAAGGAAACGGGGGAGGGACAGCGTTTTTTCTCCCATACGGAGCAGGATATTTCACCCGAACGGGTAATTATGGATATAGACGGGAACAAAAAGGCGTTAGGGGCTAACGACGCTAAATTCTTCATGCTTTCGCTCAATCCGTCGCAGTCGGAACAAATGCACCTTATCGGCCGGAAAGTGGACGATTTTAAGGAACTTACACCACAGGAGAAAAAAGAGGTTTTCCAAAAGCTGGAGGCGTTCACCCGTTCGGCTATGGATGAATACGCCTTGAACTTCGGACGGGACAATATTAGGGGAGGCCAGGATCTCATGTATTACGCACGTGTGGAAACGGAACGATCCTATCATCCGGAAGATGAAGAGGTGAAACAGGGGATCGCCAGGATCGGAGAGCCTAAACCCGGTCTGAACTTACACGTTCACGTAATCGTTTCACGCAAGAGCCTGGACGGGAAAGTGAAACTTTCTCCGGGGGCTAAATCGGCCGGGAACACCTGGGAACTGGAGGGCAGGGGGACGGTGAAACGGGGTTTTTCACATGAGGCTGGAAAGTCAGGGTACAGGAATGTTTTAACCGGAAATTCGATTACCAGGCCAAAGAGGGGGAAACTTATGTACGTCCGCAGGTATCGGCCGAGATCGGGAAGATCACGAACCCGGAGCTTAAAAGGATATTGCAGGACGAGCAGTTTACGGCGGCAAACCAGATCGTCGCAGCCATGAGGGAACAAGGTTACACGCACCAGGTAAGGAAGGGGGTGCATTCCTTTTCACGGGAGGGTGAAGTGTTCCAGGTTGAACACAGGCTCTTGAAAGCGTTCGAACAACCTCTGTCTGACGAGCAGCTAAAAAGCATAACGGAACGTTTCGACTTGACAAAGTACGAGGCGAACCCGGCCGGGTACAGGGAGAACGGTTTGCAGGTAAAGGATATAAGTTTCTCGACATATGTAAAAGATGAAGCACAGAAGGGGGAAAAGGCCTTGAAAGAGGTCGCTTATAAAGTGGTTTATGATGAACAAAACCATACGACGGTATCGTTCGCCACCGTCCGGCAGTTCGCATACGAGCATCAAATAAACCTGGTGAAAAGCGAACCGACGGCCGAAGCCGTCTTGAAGAAGATCAAGAACCCGGAGCTTAAAAACCTGTTGGAGAACTACCGTTTTACGTCCGCTAACCAGATTGTCGTAGCCATGAAAGAACAAGGCTACACGCATAAGGTACGGAAAGGGTACATTCCTTTTCACGGGAGGGTGAACGGGTGAGCATACGGCACAAGGATCTGAAAAAATTCGCCGATCCGAAACTGGAGAGCCGCCACATGGAGGGCATTATCGAACGGTTTAACCTGTACAAGTACAAGCAGGAGGCGTGGCCTACCGGGAAAACGGCCTGGAAGCCAAGAATATTTCTTTCCTGACATACCAGAAAGTGCCGATCGAGCCGGAAGAGGATAAAAGCGTGACCGGAAAGCCGGAAACAAAGGAGGAAGCGCAGCAGCCACAGCAGGAAACGCCGGGGAGCGAGGCACATCCGGAAGAAACGGAAAACGAAGCGGAAACGCCCATGCCTGAACCCGATCCGGTGAAATACAGGAAAGAGCTTAAAGAGGTGTCTTATGATGTACTGTTTGATAGGGAAACGAAAACCTATGTGCCGATTTCGGCGATCCGGAAATACGCATACGAGAATGAGATCAATCTGATAGACCGATACAAGCATGGGTACGCAGTCAGGAACGAGGATCTTAGGGAGTGCCTGGCAAATCCCGAATACCGGACGGTAAGGCAGATAAACAAGGCCATGAGGGAGAGGGGATATACGATCGAAAGGGACGAGGCCGGAAACTATACCTACATCAAGGGGGAAAGTTCTTTCTTTATGGAACGCCGGGATTTGCTTGCCTTTACCGGGTACGCCAAAGATACCGGAGGCCGGGAAAGGGAAAGGGGAACGCACCGAAGCGCAGACAAGACGGTCGGGTTTATCGGTGGTAAGGCCAAACAAAAGCTGATAAACGAGATCCTGGGGGATAGCTTCCGGACGGAAGGATGCTTGTAGGCAACGTGAAAAAGGCCGTCAGCCTTATACAGAACCCGGCTAATATAAAAATGATGCTGATAAAACAGATCGGCAGTTTTCTAAACCCGTTTAAAGAGTTATGATATGATGATGTATATTATTATAGGGATCGCCTGCCTGGTGGGGATCATCGTTGTTGTGCTGTTGCTTCCAAATTCCGGGAAACAGCAGCAAAAAGGACAGAAATACCGTTTTGAACTGTCGGCCGGGGGAGGGAGGAAAATAACCTTTGCCGATCCGTTCGATAATTTCCTGGTCTATGGTGGGGCGAACTCCGGAAAGACCAAAAGCATAGGAAAGCCCTTGTTAAGCCAGTATATACAGGCCGGGTTTGCCGGATTTGTCTATAATTACAAGGATTTCGATCTGGCAAGGACAGCCGTACACCTGGTAAAAAAACATAATTACCCTTATGGGTGCTTCCAGATCAGTTTCACGGATATGGAACGGACGCACCGGACAAATCCGATACGTCCTTCCGTGGTGAAGAATGAAACCTTGTTCTTGCAGCTAATGGATGATATGCTGACCGCCTACCAGGGAAAGGACGGCAAACGGGACGAGTGGTTTAACGGGGCGTTGGGGATATTAAGGGGCGTTTCGATCCGGTTTTATAACGATTATCCGCAGTTTTGCACGATACCCCATATCGTTAATTTCATTTGTTCGGCCGGAACTGTCCGGATAACGTCGTTCCTGGAGGCAAGCACCAGAGCCGGGTACTGGCCGGGGCATTCCTGGACGCAAAGGACAGCCCCAAGACGCAAAGCAGCTATCTAAGCAGCCTTACCAACAGTCTAAGCACGCTCGCCAACGAAAAAAAGGTGTGTTATGTCCTTTCCGGAAATGATTTCGACTTTAACCTGATAGATCCGGAATGTCCGAAATTGGTTGTCGTATCGAACGCCTATCAGATCGAAAACCTGATTTCCCCGGTTATATCGCTCATGCTTTCCATTTCGTCCCGGCGTTTCACGCTGGCGAACAAAGTGCCGTTCTTCTACTTTCTGGATGAAGCGACCACGTTCCGGATCGCCGATTTCGAGAAACTGCCGTCCGTTCTAAGGGAATACCTTTGCAGTTTCGTTTTCCTCACGCAGTCGGCGGCGAAGATCGAGAAGATATACGGGAAATATGACCGCAGTTCGATAGAATCCAATTTCGGGAACCAGTTCTTTGGCCGGACAAAGGACATAGAGGCCTTGAAAAGCTACCCGCTTGTTTTTGGAAAAGAGGAGAGGCAGAGGGTTTCAAAGACCACCGGAAGCAGCCGGGGAGGGGAGAACCGCAGCCGTACAGTTTCCACGCAGAAAGAGGAAATATACGACACGAATTTCTTTACCAGCCTGAAATCGGGCGAGTTCGTGGGGAGTGCGGCACATTCCAACATGAGGAACTTTCATTTGAGGTTTGAAATGTACGAGGACAAGGAAGATCCGCTTCCGATCGTGCATCCCGTACTGGCCTCGGATATAGAGGAAAATTACCAGCAGATCATAAGGGATATACAAGGCATTGAATAACAAGGGAAGTGTGGCGACATTCTACAAAGTGTGGGACAACTCCACACTTTTTTGTGGAATATAAAAAAGGGGTAAAATTATAAAAGTTTGATAATTAGTGTATTTATTAAAACAGTAGTGTATTATGTCAAATTGGAATGGATTTTGTACAATATAATTGTATAAATACACTCCAGTTTGAAACTCCAGTGCAATAGCAAAGGTTGTTTTTGGATTGGCCGGATAAGAATTTATTTACTTAAATACTTAAAAATAAACTCCTTATGAAAACGCCTTTGTTTATCTTGCTCCAGGCTACTGGAGGTATCAGAAATGAAGTAAACACATTCCTTAGTGATTATGCCGTTCCGGTGATCGCCATGCTCCTGATCGTGGGAGTGGGGATCGGTGTGGTGATGAATTATGATAAGATTATAGACCGGGACGGACAGGGAACAAGAAAAGAGGGTATTGTAAACTTACTCTGGGTAGTTGGTTACATCATCATCGGGCTTGCGATCATTGCAGCCGTTATCGCACTTATCAATAGCAAACTTAAAATGTCCCTCTAATGGACTTCCAGGTTAGAAAGGGGCTGGAAACACCCCTGAAAGTGCATGGAATGAGAACGAAGTTTTTTGCATCTATTGTATTATCCTGGCTGTGATTGTTCTTTTTGTCGTGGGCTTCCTGACAAGTGCCATGAGTGGGAGGGATCTTTTTTGGCCTTTATCGTTTCGCTGGTGGCCGGGGCGTTCGCCTCTGTGGTCTTGCGGATCGTCTTTATCAACCTTTCCATGCAGCGCAAGTTCGGCAAGTTCAAAAGACAGGTATTTGTCATATCGAATAAGGATCTGTTAAACAGCCTGTAAACACTCTTTTTATGAAAATATCGGCAGCGCAAGCGTACTGTATCTTGGATACGGTAGGATCTTCCATACTTACCAAATCCGGCGAAATATCCGTTTCCTACCTGTTGGAATTGCCGGAGGCCTATTCGCTGGATCGCTCGGATCTGGAGGAAAGGCATAACGAGTTATTCCGGGCTTTCCAGTATGTCCGAACCGGGTTTATACATAAGCAGGACGTGTTTTTACGCAGGAAATTCAAGCCGGAATATGTGATCGAGGGGGAGGGCTATATACAGACGGCCGAAAGGAAGTATTTCGACGGACGGGAATACCTGCATCACTTCTGCATATTGTCCTTTACGCTTTCGGGACTGCAAAGCCTTGAAAAAGCGTACCAGGCCAACCCGTTGGCGTATAGCGAGAAACTGGCGAAGGCAGACCGGGACAGGCTGGCCGAGTTTCTGGAATCGGTGGAGAGTGCAGTTTCCATTATCCGGAATATCCGTGGCACGCAGATCCGGCCGTTGAACGTGGCCGAGGTGAAACAGCACCTTTTCCGGTACGTGAACGGTTTCCATGACGACGAGGGACTAAGGGATATACAGTGTTCCGATATGATAAGGATCGGGCAGAAGAAAGGGATATTCTTTGCCGTTTGTGATGAAAGGTATCTGCCCGACAGGATGAAAGTATATGTTACGGACAGCACTTTGCAGGAGGCAAACAGCCAGCTTTATATGTCGATGCTGGAAAGGATCGGCGTTCATGTGCCCTGTTCCCATGTGGTAAACCAGATATGGAAATTCGCCGGGGGAAGCTACCGGGAGGAACTGGCCGAGAGGGTGAAGCTGTTCGGCCGTTACCGGGAGTTTGACAAGGCCATAAAAAGCCGTTATGACGGCCTGGCCTCGTATGAGCAGGAGATCATCAACGAGGAAAACGTGCTTTGCAAAACGCACCTGAACGTGTTGCTGTTGGAGGATGACGAAACGATCCTGAACCGACAGACGGAACAGGTAAAAATGATTTTCACGAACGCCGGGTTTAAATATTACATTCCAAGTTACGAGGGGCTTTATAATATCTTTATAGGCTCGATCATCGGCCGGGAAAACAACCTGAATCCGGACTACCTGTTTCTTTCGGATCTGCATTCGTCGCTCTGCATGGGGATCAATTACTCTACGTTCCGCAGCGACAAGGAGGGGATCTTGTTTAACGAACGGCTGTATCAAACACCGATTCGAAAGGACGTTTGGGACGCAGATAAGAAACGCATTCCGGCACGTAACATGATTATCGTCGCATCGACGGGTGGGGGAAAGTCGGTTACGTCGTTGAACATCATCCAGCAGAACATCGAGCAGAATTATAAACAGATCGTCGTCGAGTTCGGAAAGAGCTTTTACCAGCTTTCGCAGTTGTACCCGGACAGGTCGCTGCATATTGATTATGACGGCAGCAGCCCGTTGGGGATCAATCCGTTCTATACGGCCGGGAAGCAGCCGGACAACGAGAAGATAAAGACGCTTGTAAACCTGGTGCTTAAATTCTGGCGGTCTAAGGCGATCATGGAGGACACGAAACAAGTTGTTTCGCTGACAAAGATCATTTGCCGTTATTACGAGGATATTCCCGACGGCCATTGTTTCCCGGACTTTTACAGGTACGTCCAAAGAGAGGGGAAAAAACTGTATGAGCGTTTGAATATCCTGCCGGAATACTTCGATATAGACAGCTTCCTGCACGTGTGTTCGGAATTTATGCCGGGGGGATTTTATGAGAACGTGTGCAAGCCGTCCCCACTGGAGAACGATATGCAGAACCGGGATTTTATCGTCTTTGAGCTGACGAAGATAAAGAAAGATCCGTTCCTGATTTCCGTCATTATGACAATCCTTTTCGATACGATAGAGAACAAGATCCTTTCGGATCGTTCCGTCAGGGGGATGCTGATCTTTGACGAGTACGCAGAAAGCCAGTCTATAAAGGACACCTTTTCAGGTGCGGACATACATTCGACGGTGGCGTTCTGTTACCAGAAACTCCGCAAGGAAAACGGGGCGGTGGGTACGATCGTCCAGTCATTGGCGCAGCTTCCCGATAACGAGTACACGAAAGGCATTATCGCCAATACGCAACTCTTATACGTGCTTCCGGCCAACGAGATCGTTTACGACCAGACGGTAGAGGCGTTCCATATCAAGAACCGGAGCCACGTAAACCTGATGAAGTCGATCCGTAACGACTTTTCAGGGGTACGGCCGTATTCGGAGATATTCATCCGGTTTATGGATAGTTATGCAACGGTGGTACGCCTGGAGCTTTCACCGGAAAAATTGCTTGCATTCCAGACCGACGGCGAGAAATGGAACAAATTGCAGGAGATTTACAAGGAGGCCGGAAGCATGGAAACGGCCATAGAGAAGTATAAACAATTAAAACAGAAAAGTTATGAAACGGAAATGTCTATGTAGTTTGCTTGTGATGATGTGCTTTTACTGTACGGCGTTCGGCCAGTGGGTGGTGTCCGATCCGGCCTTGACGCAGCTATCGCAGATAACCTGGGCGAAAGAACTTAAACAGGCATACGAACAGTTTCAAGTGCTGGGGGAATCCAGGGACATACTGACTAAGAGCCTGGATCTGTACCGGCAGGTGAACGGGGTTATCAAAAACTCTAAAATGGTGTTGCAGGTGCTTTCCATGCAGGGGGAAATGTTGGAACTGGCGGCGAAAGAGTGCACCCGGTCGGACGTGTTTACCGGACAGGAGGCATACGGGGAATATACGAACGTGCTGAACAAGATCATGGAGGAAAGCGTGCTTTCCTTTGACCTGATCCGGACGATCATATCGCCCTCGGTGAGCATGACCGACGGGGAGAGGATAAAAATTATCGTGGATCTGGATAACAAGCTGAAAGAGAACCGGGACAAGATGCTCGACGAGAGAGCGAGGTTTAATACGGTCAATGACGCTATAAAACGGATCGCAGCCCTGAAATCAACAGCCAAGAAGTGAGCCTATGGAAGTGATCGACAATGTGATTAGCGCATACGAGGCCGTCAAGATGAACGGCGTCAGCCAGGGGATCATCGCCCTTTGTTCCTTTATCGCCGTTATCATCGTGATACAAAAGTTCGTGACGGCCTGGAAAGAGGCCTTTAGCGAGGGGGACAAGCCCGTCGATATGAAACAGTTCTTCAAACTGTTCTATATCTATATTTATGTGTTCGCCATTATCATGGTCGCACCGTTCGCCTTTACGATCGTGGAAACGGCACTTGGAAATCTTCAGAACGATTGATAAGCCATTATCAGGAGGACGTGGATCTAAGCATTGACGAGGCGATCGTAACCTTTACAAAGGACTATATCGAGGACGTGCAAAGGCGGCATAACTGGGTAGGGCAGCAGATTCAGGAGGTTATCATGCTGCCGTTCAATATTGCGGCTTATACGATACTCCTGTACGCAACGAAATATATATTTTTCTTCTTTGCGTCAGCCCGGTATCTGTATCTTATACTCCTGGAGATCGTCACGCCGATAGCCGTAATACTCTACATGGACGAGAAAACGAGGCATTATACGCACGCATACCTGAAAAACCTGTTTGTCTGTTACATGACGATCCCGGCGTTCCTGATAGCCAACGCCCTGGGTCTATCATTGCGGAGAATATCATGCACATGTGCGGACAGAACAAATATACCATGCTGGGACTTCTTTTCGCTTTCGTGTTCAAACTTTTCCTGTTTGCCAAAAGCGTGAAATTTTGTCGTGAACTGTTTTAAATCCTGATCTTATGAATAAAGACGATATACTGAAAGATTTTGATACACTGGCCGAGGCCAAGCGCAAAGGAGCGGTAAACTTAAAATTGTGCCTGGGCTTTGCCTGGTGGTGGTTGTCCTGGTGCTGGCCTGGGGACTGGTGGTGAATTTTACGGCACTGGATAAGGTGGTCGTGGTGGAGCGATCCGGCGAGTACCTGAAAACGCACGCCGAGGATAGCGAGGCTCTGTTTCTTGCCCTGGTGAAAAAGACGTGCGCCGAGGCGACCGGGTACGCTAACAGCTTCGATCGCCTGAACCTGAAAAAAAATCAGGCGCACGCCGCTTTTTATGTCAATAAGAACGATCTGAATGCCGTGTTCTCAAAGTATTATAATGATAAGGCCTATTTTGATGCGGTGCAGAACGGGGCGGTCTATAAATGCGAGATAGACAGCATCCAGACGATCGCCGGGGACAATGAGCCGTACAAGGTGGCTTTCACTTCCACCCTGACGATTTACGGCGTTTCGGGGCAGAAGCTAAGGTTTCTTATCAGGACGAAAGGGGAGATCGTGAGAACCACGCCGCAATTTCCGGAGAACGTGACGGGATTTTTCTTTAACCAGTTTATACAGCAGATTGTCCGGATAGAACAAGAACCTGAAAAAAAGTAACACTATGGATAAGGCCACGAAAACAAAAATAATCCTGTTCGCATCCCTGGGGATCTTCGTGCTGGTGGTGCTGGCCGTTACGCTGGCACTGACCGGGAAAGGGGACAACCGGGAAGAGGACGGGAGCGTGAACACTTCGCTTAGGGCACAGCAGCAAAGCGATTTTACCCTGGACGATATGATGAATACGGACGGACGGCCGGAGTACGAGAATTTTACCGATGAAGTGTACCGGGAACGTTCGGGAGCTATGTACCGGGAAGATCCGGAAGTGATAGCCTTGCAGGAACAGTTAAGGCAGAACCAGAGAGCCGACAGTCTGAAAGCGGCCGCAGCCATGAAACGGAGAACGGCGAAAGCCCGGCCGAAAAAGGAAACGCCGAAGAAGGAAGAGCCTGAAAGGACAGTAGGACGTTTCTTTTCGGGGGAAGAACCGGAGAACAAGGGAAACACGATAGAGGCCATTGTGTCGGGCGATCAGAAGATCACGAACGGGAGCGTGATAAAACTTGTCACGCTCCAAGAAATGCAACTGCCCGGCGGCATGGTGATTAACAAGGGGACGGCCGTTTTCGGGGTGGTGAAGCTCGCACAGGACAGGATCAATATAACGGTTGAATCCGTCCGGATCGGGAACAGCATCTATGAGATGCAAAAGACCGTGTACGACAGGGACGGACTGCCCGGTATATATGTGCCCTTGAACATCAAGGCGGAAGCGACAAAGGAGGCGGCCGACGAGGTGGTTAGCGATATGAACGTTACCTCTTACGGGACGGACGTTCTAAGTACGGGGGTTAATGCGGTGAGCAATGCGGCAAAGAGCGTGTTCCGGAAGAAGAACAACCAGGTCGTTGTCACCGTGAAGTCGAACTATAAACTATATCTGAAATGAAAGCTATTTGTTCTTTTATCCTGGCGTTGGCCGTTTCCTCGGCCGGGGCGCAGATCCGCCCGGTGGAAAGCCTGCTATCGCAGTGAATTATTCCAAGACGATACATCTTGTATTCCCCTCGGCCGTGAAGTATAACCAGGCCGTTACGGACTTCGTGGCCGTCGATAACCCGGAGAGCGTGCCTAATATCTTGCGCATAAAGGCCAACCGGAAAAGTTTCAGCAAGCAGACGACCGTCAGCGTGGCGACCGAGGGAGGTTTTTTCTATTCGTTTAACGTGACCTATGCCGACAGCCTGGAGCATACGAACTATTTCCTGCCCGATATGTCGAGCATACGGCCGGACACTATCTATCTGAATGAGGTGTCGCAAACGCACCTGATCGCACCGGAAAAGGTGATTTATATAGATTACGGCGATACCTGCATACAGGTAAGCAAGGCCGAGAATACCGAGAATATCGTGCGAATGATCGCAGCCACGGGAAAGGTGGAGGAATTTCCCAGGCAGACAAACGTGTCGCTGGCGACCGAAGGGGGGAAGTTCTACACGTTCAACGTGGATTATCGGCAGCAGCCGGAGGCGTTCGTCTATGAGATAGGGGAGAAACGGCCGGAGAAAAAGGCGAACGTGATCCTGACCGACAACATTATCCCGGCCGGGGAAAGGGATCAGTCATGAGCCGGGTATATAACGCAAAAAGGGGGATATTCAACAAGGGGATCGTTCGCAACAAGATCGTTTTCTCCGTGAACAACCTGCATATATATGATAACTTGCTCCTGTTTACCTTTGAGATCGAGAACAAAAGCAAACTGCCTTATGATATAGATTATATCCGGTATTACATCATCGACAAGAAAACGGCCAAGCTGACCGCATCCCAGGAAGTGGATCAGCAGGCTTTGTTCTCGGAGAATTATTCGCCCAGGATAGAGGGGAACGGCCGGATGAAATACGTGATCGCTTTCGATAAGTTCACCATTCCGGACGAGAAAGTTTTCCGTATCGAGATCAACGAGAAGAACGGAGGCCGTCACGTTCTTTTTGACCTGGAGAACAGCGACATCGTGAATGTGGAGGATATTTAGCCTTGCGATCCTTGCGCTGATCCCTGTCGGCCGGGTGGGGGCGCAGGACAAACGTTCGCTGATCGTGGAGGTGTTGCAGACCGCAGGGGATTACGGGGACATCGCCCCGGTGTGGGGGATCGTCCAAAAGGACGGGGATATTTACCGTTTCGTCCCCTCTGTCGCACCCCTGAAAGAGAAATACCGGATCTCCGACCGTTACGGCTACCGGACGCATCCGATAAGCGGTGAAAGGCAGTTTCACGCAGGGCTGGATATGGCGGCGGTGTATGCGCTACCGTACACGCCGCAGCCAGTGGGACGGTGACGTTCGCAGGTGAAACGCCCGGATATGGGAAAACGGTAGTCGTTACGCACCGTTTCGGATTTCAGACCAGATACGCACATCTGACACTCATTTACACCCGGAAAGGTGCGAAGGTGGAAAAGGGGGACGTGATCGGGTTCGTGGGAAGCACCGGGATAAGTACCGGGAATCATTTGCATTATGAGGTGATAAAAAAACAAAAGAGAATAAACCCTTTAAATTTCATTTATGGAACTAAGTAATGAATTGAAAGTAGAAAGGATCAGGCTAAGCCTGACGGCGAAAAGCGTTGCCGAGGAAATGGGGATCAGCCGCCAGCAGCTTTGCAACATCGAGCAGTCGGAAACCGCCCCCGTGGTGGTGAAATACATCGCTTTTCTAAGGAGCAAAGGGGTGGATCTGAACGCTCTGTTTGACCGTATTATCGTGAACAAATAAAATAAATCGTATGAGAAAATTAGTTACCGCCTTGTGCGCTTTGGTCTTTTTGTCTCTTGCGACGACGAACTGAAACTTGTCAGCCGGGATTTTTCCGTGACGCTGAAAAGTATAGACGGCAATACGGCCGTAGTGGGGAAGCCCATTAATTGCACCCTTACGATCTCGGATCTCGATCCGGACAACGGGGATCAGATATTGACACGCTTTGAGGTCAGGGACGGGGACGGCGTTATCCTGGTGGATAACAACGAATACAGCCCCGGAGAAACGTTTGAATATGATTTCAAGGCAAACAATCGGCTGGATTTCGATTTTATCCCGGCAACCGAGGGAGAGGCGTATATCGTCATGGGGGTAGCCAGCGAACTGGTGACACGATCCGACAGCATCAAACTGAAAGTTTCCAGCCCGGAGATAAACATACGTTTCCAGAACGTGCCGGATCTTATGCTGGTATCGGAGGAAGCGGAATTTTATTTGCAGCTTGATACGGAACTTACGGGGTGAAAGCGTCGGCCAGGTTCGTAAAGGGAAGCGGCCGGGTGTATATTTCCGGGTATGATGCGACAAGGGGCGAGGGCGTGGCACTGGAAAAAAACAACCTGGTGACGTTCCGGCCGGATGCGACCGGGCAGGCGGTGATCGAGTTTACCGTTTCAAGCCGTTACGGTCTGCCAGTGAAAGAGAATGTAACGATACAAGTAAATCAATGAGGTTATGAGAAAAATTGCCGTATTATCGCTCTTTTTGTGCCTGGTGGCCGTGTGCAGGGCACAATATATCGGAAGCCAGTATATGAACGTGAAGCTGGGCTATATCGTGGATGAAAGTCAGGTGCAGGGGACGTTCGGTTTTGGAAAGGTGTACAAGGCTTTCAAGGTGGGGGCAAACCTTAATTACCGGAATCTAAACCGGGATCTGGTAAAGGCAAACACCGTGACGGTCGGCCCGGAGCTGGCCTATTACGCCCTGAAAGGACGGAAATTCTCGCTCCTGGGGATCGCAGCCGGGACGATCGGCTACCAGAAAGCCAAGGCGAAAAGCGATCTTGTGTACCTGGCGAAAAGCAAGGCTTTCGTGTATGGATACGAGGTCGGGATAAGGCCGGAAATGTTGCTAAGCCCGAAAGTGCTCTTTTTGCCGAATACAGGTTTGAAATGTTGTTTAACTCCATTCTCCGGAATAACAACCATGTCGGCCTGGGGTGCGTGATCTATTTATAAACTTAAATAATTGAAGGTATGAGAAAGTATTTGTATTTGTCGGCCGTATGCGTGTGCATGGCATTGTGTTTCGTCGGTTGCAGCAAGGACGACGACGAACCGGGAGGAAAAGGGGCGATGTATGAGGTAACGATCGAGCAGTCGGGAGATTTCCGCAGCTTCATTAAGTCGGTCGTGGTAGTCGCCAACGGTACGCGGTTGAAAGACGGGGCGACGGGGGAAAGCCTCGCAAGCCCGTTGATTCTAAGCGATGAAGAACTGGCCGTCGAAAAGGTGACGTTAACCACGACGGGAAAGGCGATCGAGTTCGCCGTTTCCGGTAGTGTCGTGGACGGGGAGGACGGTGTCGTGAACGAGCCGATGCAGTGGGTTGTGACCGTTTACAAGAACGGAAAGGAGATCGAGAAAAAGAGCCTTTCTTTCCGGGACGGGAAGGAGATCGGTATGGATGATCTTAATCTGTATTATAATTGACGTGACGGCCTGAATGTCCCCCGGATGAATGTTCGGGGGATTTTTTTTCTTTTGGGCGTTCCCGTGGGACGGTCGGGCTTTACGTTTCAAGTCCTCGCCTAAAGGCTGTGGGCTTTACTCTGCAATCCCTAACGCATGGCTGAAAACTCCTCTTGCCGGTGGTGTTCTTCTTCATACAGCCTCATGCGTTCTTGTAATGCTTCTTTTAAATTGTCGCTTTTTTTCAGTCCGAGTTTGGCACGTATGTTCGCTCGTTGGCTGGTTATGTTTCCGCTACTCCGATGTAATAATTCGCATATTTGGCTGACGGTCTTGTCTTGCAGTATTAAACGGCAGATGTTTAATTCGGACGGGGATAAATTGGGATATATTCTCCTGATTGTATCAAGTTTACTTTTTTCCTTTTTCTGGTATGCGGCAAGGGCTGTAAAAAGATTTTCTTTGGATTGTTCCCCTATTATGTTTAACAGGGAGCTTGTCTTTTCTTCCGGGTTATTCTCGCTTAACAACTCGGCGAACGCGAATAGTTCTTCCTTTTTCATTTGGAGACGTTTCAAAAGCATTTCCTCTTCCTCTTTTAGCAAGTTGCTACTTTTTAGCAAGCTGCTGATATTACTGTGTAAGGATCTTCCTAATAAGGGGATCATGGTGTATATGATGATGATCAAAGGCAGATAACTGTATAGGAACGGTTCGTCGGTGATAAGTGTGCAGATTGTATAGGAAGCTATGGTAAGGGAGGACAATAGGATGGAGATATTACTCATATAGGCACAGATGGAAAGCATGGTAAATAAGAGAGAGATAGTAATGTTACTCATTATCAATGCTCTTTGATAACTATATTCATATCCGCTACATATTGAGCAATAAATTATCTCGATAAAAATCTCGATATGTATGGCTATCAGTATAATGGAAAAGGTCGTGGTCAGATTTACTCTCTTTTTAAAATAAGCGAGAGTGCACATAATGATAAACAGGAATAATACGCTGTTAATATAATAAAACTGTTCATTGGGAAATGGAACTGAATATATGTATATGGGTGCGCATAAGGCCAGCATGAGCAGGGATAGATGAAAGACACGTTTTTGTTGATACGTTATTATCATTTCGCTTTCTTTTTTGTCGTAAGTTTGAGTTTTTATTGAACTTAGAAAAGTAGCGGCTTTTGTGCTGAATTTCATGTGTTTTATTGTTTTAAGTGTTATTAAGTATAATGTTTTCCTGCAAAAATAACTGTTTTTTTT
>ENA-OQIO01000355-OQIO01000355.1-human-gut-metagenome-genome-assembly--contig:-NODE-355-length-24854-cov-3.283617_pt1 | contig 24854 bp, 26 predicted proteins | sample MGYA00242573_ERZ504737 | MGnify/ENA primary metagenome ERZ504737 (study PRJEB26092, sample SAMD00036203) | human gut metagenome | host: Homo sapiens | study: EMG produced TPA metagenomics assembly of...
GCAATCTCTCAGATGGGAAAAGAGCCCTATACCGCAATTTCTGCCACAACGATATGGACATGCTGGTTGTAGGAATGCACGGTGCCAGCAATGACGGATTTATCGGAAGTAAGATCGGTGGCTGTACCGATCAGGAATATCTGACACATTTTGCCCTGTGGGCGATCATGGGATCCCCGCTGATCATGGGCTGTGATCTGCGAAAAGCATCCGAAGAGACAAAGAAAACCCTGTTAAACAGAGATCTGATTGCTATCAATCAGGACCTGGAAGCACGCGGGCTTATGTGATCAAACCACTTCCGGATGTTTATAACGAGAATGAAGCATTTATTCTGGTAAAACCTCTGGCAGATGGAGATCTTGCGATCGGTATCTTTAATTTCAGTGATACACAGAGGGAACTGTCTCTGGAATTCTGGGATATGGGTATTCCATATGCTGCCGGAGTATCCCTGTCTCTGCACGACTGCATCACAGGGGAAGAACTGGGCGAATTTACCGAGCGATTTGCACCGGTTGTACCATCCCATGGCTGTGTGGTTGTGCGCGCGCACATTGTAGAAAAGTAGAAGAACAGTGCTGAATAATTAGGAAAATAAAGAGAAAGTTGTGGAAAAGTAAATGGATTGCAGAAAATGCGGTGCACATCTCACCACAGATGAAAAAGCCATCTATATGAAACTGGTATCGCGAAATGCTTCGAGTTTTCTGTGCATGGACTGTCTGGCGGAAGCGTTACACTGCGAACGAAAAGCGATTGAAGAGCGCATCCGATATTATCGGGAATCTGGCAATTGTGTGCTGTTTCGATAAACAAAGCCCCTCTTTACCGTGAAAAGTATAATTCCGGTGAAGAGGGCTTTTGTGTTTTCGCGAGCAACGAGCCAAAATTCATGCTTGCATGAGACCTTTGCGACTGACATGATATCAAGTAGAATTCGTGAAGTGTATTTTATCTCGTTTATGCAGGTAAGAAGCAAAGTTTTACTATGGGGCAGTCCGATATTGTGTTTGTTGACAGTAATTCAACAACTGTTTTATAATGCAGACAGAAAAGATCGGAAAAAGGAGACGGCATGGAACGGACAAAGATAGAGCAGTTATTTGAAAATTATTCTTTCTGGAGACATCTTTCGGAGGAGGAAAAGAAGATGCTTCGGAAACAGATTCGATGGTGTACCTACGAAGAAGGGCAGATGGTCACGGACACAGGAAGAGACTGTCTGGGGATTTTTCTGGTATGTGATGGTATCCTGCGTGCCAATCTGGTATCGGAAGCCGGAAAAGAAGCTACTGTATGCCGGATACATCCGGGAGAACTCTGTGTGATTTCGGCGTCCTGCCTGCTTCCGGCCCTTCCTTTTGATATTCAGATCGATGCTGAGACGGCCAGTGAAGTATATCTGCTTCCGACGGGGATCCTGCGACAGATCATGGAAAAGAATATCTATCTGGAGAACTTTATCTATAAAAAGATCAATGAGAGTTTTTCTGATATTATCGCCGCGATACAGAAAATTCTGTTTGCCAGTCTGGAGCAGCGTCTGGTCGGATTTCTTCTGGATGAGGCGGCCGGAGAAAAAGACGGAAAGATTTATATGACGCAGGAGCAGATTGCAAGAGCTATTGGAAGTGCCAGAGAAGCAGTTAGCAGAACACTGAAAGGTCTGGTAAAAGGTGGCTGTGTGGAGTTGTTCCGCGGTGGTGTCCGTGTGGTCGATCGGAAAGAATTATATAAAAAAATATAAGAAGAAAATATGCGCGATTTTTTGCAAAAAGTGATCGAGCAACAGGGAAGAGAGATTGTGTCAGAACAGAGAAAAGAAGAGGTCAATCTGGTGTGCTATCATGTGTATGAACCGGGCGATCAGATTCTTCTGGAGGCTGTAACAGCAGAAAATCCACCGGTATCGGACGACATTCCGCTTACCGGGGGATTTTTCTGTAGTGATCTGTTTATTTCTCCAGCAGTTTCAGAATATTTTCCTTACTGTCCACGCCGACGCTGGTAGCTGTCAGCTCGCCGTTTTTAAATACCAGAAGGGTAGGAATGCTCATCACGCGGTACTTTCTTGCCAGATCCGGGTTTTCGTCTACGTTGACTTTGCCTACTTTGATTTTGCCTTCATTTTCCGAAGCAATCTCTTCGATCACGGGGGCAAGCATACGGCACGGCATGCACCAGGTAGCCCAGAAATCAACCAGCACCGGCACATCGGAGCCGAGCACTTCTGCTTCAAAATTGTCTGTTGTAAATGTATATTCCATAGTACTATGACCTCCTGTGTTTTTTATGATAATAGGATACCACATCTGCCGGGAAAGATTCTGTGATTAAGTCACAAACACAAATCTGAAGAAAATATGACGGTATTTTCGTGAATTTTCTGTAAAATTTTAGAAATCAAACTGATTACAAAAGACAAAAGGCGTGGTATAATGAGCCAAACGGGCAGACAGGGAAATGTCTGTGAAAAAGAGGGTTTATCGTGGGAAAACTGTAAGAAAGAATGAAGAGATGAGGTGTACTATGAAAGGAAGAATGCTGTTTATCTTCAATCCGCGATCCGGAAAAGGGCAGATCCGCAACAAACTGATGGACATCATCGATGTTTTTGTCAAGGGCGGCTATGAAGTAGTGGTGCATCCGACCCAGGGGGTGAAGGATGCGGAAAAAATGGCAAAGAGCATGGCTGAAGAGGTCGATCTGATTGTGTGCAGCGGCGGAGACGGAACTCTTGATGAAGTGGTTACCGGTCTGATGGAAATCGGTGCGAATGTACCACTCGGTTATATTCCGGCGGGAAGTACAAACGATTTTGCAAGTAGCCTCGAGATCCCGCGGGATATGGTGAAAGCAGCGCAGGATATCGTGGACGGCCATCTGTTTTCCGTGGATGTGGGAAGCTTTAATGAAGATAATTTTATCTATGTGGCAGCTTTCGGCATGTTTACTGATGTTTCGTATGAAACAAGCCAGGATCTGAAAAATATTCTGGGACATCTTGCCTATGTGATGGAAGGCGCAAAGAGAATCTTTGATGTAAAGACCTACCATCTGTGTGTGGAAGCCAACGGAGAAGTCCATGAGGGCGATTATATCTATGGAATGATCACAAATTCCCATTCCATAGGAGGTTTTCGTAATCTGGTGGGAAACGATGTGGAGATGGATGACGGTCTGTTTGAAGTTACCCTGATCAAAAAACCGAAGAATCCTCTGGAATTAAATGAGATCATCGCCGCGCTGATCAATGCGTACGATGACACCGATATGATCGATGCATTCAAAGCGGACAGCCTGTATATCCACGGAGATGAAGCGATTTCCTGGACGCTGGACGGTGAATTCGGCGGCGAGCATAAAGAGGTTAGAATAAAAAACAGAAAGCAGGCGCTTGATATTCTCATCAACTCTTGAATTTCAGAAGTTGATGGGTTATAATATACAAGAAATAAAAACGTGAACGTAGGAGGTTTGATTATGTTAGTATCAGCTACAGAAATGTTAAAAAAAGCAAAAGCAGGTCACTATGCAGTAGGACAGTTCAACATCAACAACCTTGAGTGGACAAAAGCTATTCTGCAGACTGCACAGGAATGCAACTCCCCGGTAATCCTTGGTGTATCCGAAGGTGCCGGAAAATATATGACAGGTTACAAAACTGTTGTAGGAATGGTTAATGGAATGCTGGAAGAGCTGAACATCACTGTTCCGGTTGCTCTGCATCTGGATCACGGCAGCTATGAAGGATGCCTGAAATGCGTAGAAGCAGGTTTCTCTTCTATCATGTTCGACGGTTCTCATTACCCAATCGAAGAGAACGTTGCAAAAACAACTGAACTGGTTAAAATCGTAAAAGAACACGGAATGTCTCTGGAAGCAGAAGTTGGTTCCATCGGTGGTGAAGAAGACGGCGTTATCGGTGCCGGCGAGTGTGCAGATCCGAAGGAATGCAAAATGATCGCAGATCTGGGTGTTGATTTCCTGGCAGCAGGTATCGGTAACATCCACGGAAAATATCCGGCAAACTGGAAAGGTCTGAGCTTCGAAACTCTGGCAGCAGTTCAGGAACTGACAGGAGAACTGCCTCTGGTACTGCACGGTGGTACAGGTATCCCGGCTGATCAGATCAAAAAAGCAATCGACCTGGGCGTATCCAAAATCAATGTAAATACAGAGTGCCAGCTGGCATTTGCTGATGCTACACGTAAATACATCGAAGCTGGAAAAGACCTGGAAGGTAAAGGCTTTGACCCAAGAAAACTTCTGGCTCCGGGAGCAGAAGCAATCAAAGCTACTGTAAAAGAAAAAATGGAACTGTTCGGTTCTGTAAACAAAGCTTGAGAAATCTAATCAAAATTGGTTGGTCAGACCAGCTTTGATATACATGGCAACAAGTAGGCAGTCTGCTTATCAAAAAAGTGGACTGCCTTTTGAAGCTAGAGCGTGTCTGAAAAATCATTTTCGCAATCTGCAAGCCCCACTTTGCGGTATATTTTACCCTCATTCGGTTGCCGTAGCCCGCTACGCCGCCTCATTCGGATAAAATCTCCCACAAACTGGGACTCGCAGCTCACGAAAAGCCTTTTTCAGACACGCTCTGGCAGTCGATAGGCCATGGCGGAGAACATGGCAGCGGAAAACATGGAGATGGAAATCGGGGTAAGACGGAAAGGATAGGAAAAATGAGTGAGTATGTAAACGTGGTTGAGATTTTCGGAGAAAATGTATTTAACGATGCGGTCATGCAGGCCCGCCTGCCTAAAAAAGTGACAAAGAACTGAAACAGACGATGGAAGAGGGAAAAGAACTGACGTTGGAGATTGCTGATGTGGTCGCTCATGAGATGAAAGAATGGGCGATTGAAAAAGGCGCTACCCATTACAGTCACTGGTTCCAGCCTCTGACGGGTGTAACTGCAGAAAAGCACGATGCATTTATCACAGCACCGAAAGCAGACGGAAAGGTACTGATGAGCTTTTCAGGAAAAGAGCTGATCAAGGGTGAACCGGATGCATCTTCTTTCCCGTCCGGTGGTCTGCGTGCGACTTTTGAGGCAAGAGGATATACAGCATGGGATTGTACTTCACCGGCGTTTGTGCGCCAGGATGCTGCAGGTGCAACCCTCTGCATCCCAACAGCATTCTGTTCATATACAGGAGAAGCACTGGATCAGAAAACTCCACTGCTTCGCTCCATGGAGGCCATCAACAAAGAAGCCCTTCGTCTGATCCGATTGTTTGGCAATACTACTTCCAAAAAAGTGACTCCATCTGTTGGTGCGGAACAGGAGTATTTCCTGGTAGATGCGGCAAAATTTATGAAGAGAAAAGATCTGATTTATACCGGAAGAACACTGTTCGGCGCGATGCCTCCAAAAGGTCAGGAGCTGGATGATCATTACTTCGGAACCATCCGTCAGAAGATCGCCGGTTACATGAAAGATGTCAACGAAGAACTGTGGAAACTGGGTGTATCTTCAAAGACCCAGCACAATGAAGTTGCGCCGGCACAGCACGAACTTGCTCCGATCTACGCACCGGCGAACATCGCCGTAGATCACAACCAGATCATCATGCAGACTCTGAAACGTGTGGCAAGAAGACACGGTCTCAAATGCATCCTTCATGAAAAACCATTTGCAGGTGTTAACGGATCCGGAAAACACGACAACTGGTCTCTGGTTACCGATGATGGTATCAATCTGTTAGAGCCGGGAAAAACACCGCATGAGAACGTACAGTTCCTTCTGGTACTGAGCTGTATCCTGAAAGCTGTAGACCGTCATGCAGATCTGTTGCGCGAATCCGCATCCGATGTCGGTAACGATCACCGTCTGGGCGCAAACGAGCTCCGCCGGCTATCATCTCCATCTATCTGGGCGAACAGCTGGAAGATGTGGTGGAACAGCTGGTAAGCACCGGTACTGCAGATCACAGCTTAAAAGGGGGCCGTCTGATGACCGGTGTGCGTACCCTGCCGGATCTGGCAAAAGATGCTACCGACAGAAACCGCACCTCACCATTTGCTTTCACCGGAAACAAATTTGAGTTCCGTATGGTAGGTTCCCAGGATTCTGTGGCAGCACCGAATATCGTTTTGAATACCATCGTGGCAGAAGCTTTCCAGGAAGCCTGCGAGATTCTGGAAAATGCGGAAGATTTCGATGTGGCAGTTCATGATCTGATCAAGACAAACTGCGCAGAACATCAGAGAATCATCTTCAACGGAAACGGATACTCCGATGCATGGGTAGAAGAAGCAAAACGCCGTGGTCTGCCAAACATCCGCTCCATGGTAGATGCCATTCCAGCGCTGACCACAGAGAAATCCATCGCCATGTTCGAACACTTCCATGTATTTACAAAGACAGAACTGGAGTCCCGTACCGAAGTCAAATACGAGACTTACGCAAAAGAAATCAACGTGGAAGCAAGAGCCATGATCGACATTGCTGCAAAACAGATTATCCCTGCCGTGATCAAATACGCAAAGCATCTGGCTGATGCCATTATCTCCATCCAGACCATCCCGGGTATGGACGTGAGCGTGGAGACCGAACTTCTGAAAGAAACCACAAAACTCCTGAGAGAAAGCCAGACAGCCCTCAAGACCCTCCAGGAAAAAACGGAAGCCGCAGCCCTGATCGAAAACAACGAGCGCCAGGCAAGATACTACCACGATGAAGTAAACACCGCCATGGAAGCTCTGCGCAAACCAATCGACCAGCTGGAAATGATCGTAGACAAAGAAATGTGGCCAATGCATCCTACGGCGACCTGATGTTCGAAGTCTAAACAAAAAATCAAACCAATTATATAAAAATAAATGCCCGCAAGTGGAAAATCCCCTTCCACTTACGGGGCATTCTTACGTTGCCAAGCATACGACAAAAAAGGTCCGGTGGACCTTTTTAGTAGAACATAAAATCTGTCAGTGTATGAAAATGGCAACACTATGAGGATATGAAGCAACCAATCTGCAATATGCAAATTAATCGCCTATTTAAATTTATAGTGTTATGGAAAAACGTATAACATACGACAACGCCATCCCTCCCAGTTGTCAATACCCAGCCGGAAGAAAGGGAGTCTCCAGGGGCGGAGGACGTGGGCAGGGCAACTTTGAACTAGCCGCTAACTTCGGCTATAGTTCACGAGGGTCAGCTGACCCTCGCGAAAGCCTGCGTAAGCGTCGGATTTCAAAGCTTGCCCTAACCGCCCCCAAAGTGTCCTCTGCCCCTGGAGACTCCCTTTCTTCCGGCGTCCGCATTACAACTCTCTTCCCCCATAAAAAGGAGGGTGCCAGCTACCTCCTTCCAAAGGTACCTGGCACAATTATGAAAAAGTGTTATCAAAAGTAATTCGCTTGTATCTTTCTTTTGATTTGTTATAATGTATTATATGCAACAGAAATGAAAAAATAATGATGCAAAAGTGAATGTATTTTGAAAGAAAAATGAACAAATTGTGAATAAAGGAGAAAAAACAACGATGAATGTACGAACATATCTGGAACAACAGCAAGTTCATCCCCAATTGATCCGCGCAGTAGAAGAATTCAGAAATCAGTACCCGGTAGAAGAAAAAGTAAAATACCGGGTAAGCGATCCTATGATGCCTTTCTACGGAACCGAGATTCTGGAGATGGGAATTGCCGCATTGCTGCAGAAAGAAAACCTGTTACTTTCCGGTTCCAAAGCCACCGGAAAAAATGTTCTGGCGGAAAATCTGGCATGGATCTTCCAAAGACCCACTTATAACATTTCCTTCCATGTCAACACAGGAAGCGGTGATCTGATAGGAACGGATACCTTTGAAGATAATCAGGTCAAACTGCGAAAAGGAAGCATCTATCAATGTGCGGAATACGGTGGATTTGGCATACTGGATGAAATCAATATGGCAAAAAACGATGCGGTATCTGTGCTGCATGCAACTCTGGACTATCGAAGAAGTATCGATGTGCCGGGATATGACAAGATTGAGCTGCATCCCGCGGCACGTTTTATCGGAACGATGAACTACGGCTACGCGGGGACCAAGGAACTGAACGAAGCGCTTGTATCCCGTTTTCTGGTGATTCAGATGCCGGACCAGAACGAAGAAACCCTGGAAAAAATATTTACCACTTCATTCCCGGAGGGAAAACCGGAAGCCATCGAACAGTTTATCGGACTTTTTCTGGATCTGCAAAAAAAAGGCGGAGAACGGAGAAATATCCACAAAAGCTCTGGATCTTCGAGGAATCCTTGCTTCGTTGCGGGCGATCCGCCAGGGACTGAAACCGTCTCTGGCTGTGAGGATGGGTGTGATCAATAAGTGTTTTGACGGATTTGAAAAAGAGATTGTAGAAGATGTGGTCATGACCAGAATTCCGGAAGAATGGACCGCAGCGCAGGTGTTTTAGATGAACAGAGAGGAACTGGAAGAAAGACAGTTAGAGATTGCAAACAGGATGAAAAACATCATCTGGACCGTGTGCGGCGATTACACGCTTGAGGCGAAGCCGGATGTGGAAGCTTTTTGAAATCAAAATATATTGCCCTGTATGACGGGATCAAACAGGGAGCCTTTGCAAAATATTTTGAAAAAGAAAAGCTCAGTATGTATCTGGTAAAAAAAGTCTATCTGGGTGCACGTGAGGATGCGCTGGTGGCAATCGCGCAGCTGTGTATGGAAAAAGCGGTGGGAGACCGGATCGCCCGGGAGCGAAAAGGTGTGTCTTCGATTCAGAAAAAAGCATATGAATATGTGCTGGATCACGAGATGGATACGATGGTGAAATCAGAGTTCGGGCGGCTGCAGCTGGCGATGATGCGGCAGGTACTGACCGGGGAAAGGCGGTGTGAAGAGAAGATCCGGAAACAGCTGGACCGGATCGAACCGCTGGAGAAGGCAGCTGATACGATGGAAGTGATCCGCACGATCGACGACTGCTATAATGCCTGGGTAGATCCTGGATTCGAACAGATACACGGTGATCTGTCCAAAGTGCTTGCTGTCACAGTGGAGGAACTGATGGAATACAGCTGGCAGGATTTTTTGACAGAAGATATGTATGAAGAAAACTTTGAAGCCTACCTGGAACAGATGAGCCAGCAGATGACTGCCACAGGGCAGAATCACGCAGAAGAAAAAAAAGACGAGAAAGAAAGTTCCAAGAAGAGAAAGATCGTCCGGGTATCAGAAGAAGATCTGAAAAAAGTATATACGTATATTGAACTGAATTTCGGGAAAACCTATCTGTCGCCGCTGGAAGAAAAAAGGATTAATTTTCAGTTATGCCGCGGTATCCATGCAGACTGTGGACTGTATTTTACGGATGGAATTCTGGCCAATCCGGTGAAGAAAAATTATCAGCTGGAGTATGCAAAAAAACAACAGGGGAAAAATAAATACGCTTATTATGACAATCACCGGACGGTAAAACAGAATATTGTGATTCTTTCCGGAATCCTGAAAAAAGCTATGGCCATGCGGCAGGAAGAGATAACAATCCTTTCCGACAGGGGAAAGATCTGCCCGGAAAGACTCTGGAAGATTGGGAGGAGCCGGGATGCAAAACTGTTTTCCCAGATCTGTCCGGCAGACGGAAGCACCTTTGTGGTGGATGTTTTGATCGATGCCAGCGGTTCCCAGAGGGTGCGGCAGGAACAGGTGGCACTGCAGGCATATATCATCATGCAGGCTTTGAGCAGCGTGCATATCCCGCATCGTGTGATGAGCTTTTGTACCTTCTGGGATCATACGATCCTGCAGCGATACCGGGAATATGATGAAGATGCATCGGCAAATGAAAAGATTTTTAATTTTACCACATCTTCCAATAACCGGGATGGACTGGCCATCCGGGCAGCTTCTCTGGGGCTCCTTGAACGGGAAGAGGAGCGTAAGATTATGATCATTCTCAGTGACGGAAGACCTTACGATGTGATTTTAAACCGCCCGAATGGGAGAAATCCCCAGCCGTATCAGGGAAAATATGCGGTGCGGGATACCGGAACAGAGGTACGACGGTTAAGAAATCTCGGAGTGTCTGTACTGGGCGTGTTCGCGGGAGAAGAGAAGGATCTGGAGGCAGAAAAAAAGATCTTTGGCCGGGACTTTGCTATATTCGTGATATTTCCAGATTTTCCCGCATCGTTGGTAGCTATTTGAACAAACAAATAGAAGAAAATTGTTAATATTTCTCATTGAATCCGACAGGGAATTTTGTTATAGTAAGGTAGTATGACTCTAGGCTGTTGGAGTTTTAGTAGCAGTTTGGAGACTGAATATGAATCCTCTTCGTTCGGAGGATGAGACAAGGGAGAAAAGAAAATGGATAAGAAGAACGAAAGCTTTAAGCCTTATATCAGTGCGGACAAAGTTCTTCCGGAATTTACCGTGACATCGATTCTGATGGGTATTATTCTGGCAGTGGTATTCGGCGCAGCAAACGCATACCTGGGATTAAAAGTCGGTATGACTGTAACTGCTTCCATTCCGGCAGCAGTTATTTCTCTGGGTGTGATTCGTGTGATCATGAAAAAGAACTCCATTCTGGAGAGTAACATGGTCCAGACCATCGGTTCCGCCGGTGAGTCATTAGCGGCAGGTGCAATCTTCACCATGCCGGCTTTATTCCTGTGGGCAGAGGAAGGAAAAATTGATATGCCCGGTTACCTGGAGATTACCCTGATCGCCCTGTTTGGTGGTATCCTGGGTGTTCTGTTCATGATCCCGCTGAGAAAAGCACTGATCGTAGAAGAACACGGAATCCTGCCGTATCCGGAAGGAATGGCATGTGCAGAAGTTCTGCTGGCAGGTGAAGAGGGAGGTTCTAACGCTTCTACTGTATTTGCAGGTATGGGACTTGGTGCTGCTTTCAAATTTATCGTAGACGGACTGAAAATTGTTCCGTCCGATATTACAACCCCGAATATTAAAGGATATGCAGGCCAGATCGGTGTGGAGATCTATCCGGCACTGATCGGTGTTGGTTACATCTGTGGACCATCCATTTCCTCCTATATGTTTGCCGGCGGTATCATTGCATGGCTGGTTCTGATTCCGGCAGTTGTTTTCTTCGGCGGAAGCATTGATTTTGCCACACTTGGTAACACCGGTCTGGCAGGTCAGACTATCGCAGAAGTTTACGAAGCAAACGGAGCAAGTGCTATCTGGTCTAACGTTATCAAATACGTGGGTGCCGGTGCGATCGCTACCGGTGGTGTGATCAGCCTTCTGAAATCTCTGCCACTGATCATAAAAACATTTGCCGGAGCAATGAAGAGTCTGAAAAATACATCCGGCGGAACAAATGTCCGTACTGACCGTGACATGAAGATGCCGGTTGTTCTCGGAATTATTCTGATCGTGATCATCCTGATCTGGCTGGTACCATCTGTACCGGTAAGCCTTCTGGGTGCATTCCTGATCGCAATCTTTGGCTTCTTCTTCGCAACCGTATCTTCCAGAATGGTTGGTCTGATCGGAAGTTCCAACAACCCGGTTTCCGGTATGGCAATCGCAACTCTGCTGATTTCCACATTTGTACTGAAAGCTACCGGTAACACCGGTATGGCAGGTATGACCGGTGCAATCGCAATCGGTTCTATCATCTGTGTCATCGCAGCGATCGCAGGTGATACTTCTCAGGACTTAAAGACCGGATTTATCGTGGGTGCTACTCCTGCAAAACAGCAGTAGGTGAGCTGATCGGTGTTGTTGCTTCCGGTTTCGCGATCGCAGGTGTTATGTCTCTGTTAAACAAAGCATGGGGCTTTGGTTCCGCAGAGATCCCTGCACCACAGGCTACTCTGATGAAAATGATCGTGGAAGGTATCATGGATGCAAAACTTCCGTGGGTACTGGTATTCATGGGTGTATTCCTGGCTCTTGCTCTGGAAGTACTTCGTGTACCGGTTATGCCGTTTGCCATCGGTCTGTATCTGCCGATCTACCTGTCCTGCGGTATTATGGTAGGTGGTGTAGTTCGTCTGTTCCTGGATAAGAAGAAAGAAGCAGAAGCAAAGAAGAAAGAAATGATCAGCAACGGTACGCTGTACTGTGCCGGTATGATCGCCGGCGAAGGTCTGGTTGGTATCCTGATGGCAGTTCTTGCTATCATTAAAGTGGGTGACAACAGTATCGCTGCTATTATCGGTGGTCTGTTTAATTTGTCCGGTGCTGCAGGAAACATCGTCGGACTGATCGTGCTGGCGCTGATGATCCTGAGTCTGCTGAAATTCTCTGTATGGAGTAAGACAAAAAGTAAATAATGCGAGATAAAAGAAATTATCTGGATTTTGTTCCTGTAAAGAATCCACAGCTTCCCTGGCAGGAGGATGAAGGAGCATCGTCACGGTGGAGGTCACTCACCGTGGCATCGCCGCCAAAGTGGCTCAAATCGCTTTCAACCGCCCGAAGGTAAGCCAGATTCACATGGATGCATTCGGAAGTTTTATCTGGAAAGAAATTGACGGAGAACAGAACATCTATGAGATCGGACAGAAAGTGAAAGAACATTTCGGCAAAGAGGCAGAACCTCTTTATGAACGGCTGACAACGTTTTCCGCATTCTGGCAGAGAACAAATATATCACTTATAAAAAATAACTGAAATTGGTTCACTGAATCATTACTATGCAAAATAATGAAAACCTGTATTTCGGGTAGAATAACCGGGAGGACAGAGCTTTCAGACAGCGGGCATAATGTGGTTTAGTGGACCAATTTTGGTTTTCAGGATACTTTTTTGAGGTAAAGAAAAGGCGTGGTGAAGAAATGAAGAGTATGATCAAACAAAAACCATGGATCAGAGATTATCTGCTGATTTTTATCGGTACGGCACTGATGTCGATCGCACTGAAGTCCGCATTTGATACGAATGGGATCGTAGACGGTGGTTTCAGCGGTATCGCAATTATTGTAAAATCGGTGACGGAACCGCTGCTTCCGGGTGGTATTCCGCTGGGAGTGACCAACCTGTTGCTGAATATCCCCGTGTTTTTCCTTGGTATCAAAATTATGGGCTTTGGCTTTATGGCAAAAACCATCTGGGGCACGGTCAGTCTGTCTTTCTGGCTGACTGTGATCCCGGTGATTCCACTGGTGGAGGGGGATATGTGCTTGCGGTATTGATCGGTGGTGTTATGCAGGGAACCGGTATCGGTCTGGTATTTTTAGGGCGTGGAACCACCGGTGGAACGGATCTGGTGGCATCTCTGATCCAACGGTATGTAAAACACATCTCGATTGCACGGATCATGCAGGTGATTGACGGGATGATAGTGGTGATCGGAGCTTTTGTTTTCGGACCGACCAAAGCAATGTATGCCATTGTGGCAATTTATATCGTGGGAAAAGTAACCGACGGTCTTCAGGAAGGTCTGAATTATGCGAAAGCAGTATATATTATTACGGATCATCAGGAAGAGGTATCGAGAAGAATTCTCGAAGATCTGGACCGTGGGGTGACCGGTGTTCATGCACAGGGTATGTATGCCGGCACAGAACGCTGATGCTTTTTTCCGTTGTAGGTAAAAAGCAGATCGTGCAGCTGAAAGAGGCGGTCGTGGAGGTGGATCCGAAAGCGTTCATGATCGTTACAGATGCCAGGGAGGTTCTGGGAGAAGGATTTCAGGAATATAAGGTGTGAACAAAATGTGAAAATCTGCTCTGATTGTTACTTTTTCATGTTTTTCTCTTTTATTTTTTGTGTATTTTATATTAGAATATGATTTAAGAGACTTTGCTTATCAGGGGTGGATAGCAGATTCTAAATAAACTATGTACTGAAAGAGGGTATGATTATGATTTCAAATCAGATACTGCAAAACACACTGGATGGTTTGAAAAATATTTCCAGAAGTGATTTCTGTGTGGCCGATACAGAGGGGAAAATCCTGGCATTCACAGCACAGAATCCGGAAATAAGCAGCAGTGATATTTTAGGATTTGCCGCGTCTCCTGCGGACAGTCAGGTAGTACAGGGAAACCAGTTTTTCAAAGTATATGATGAAAATCGGCTGGAATATGTACTGGTTGTCAGCGGGGGTAGTGAAGATACGTATATGATCGGTCAGATGGCAGCATTTCAGATCCAGAATCTGTTGGTGGCCTACAAAGAGCGCTTTGATAAAGACAATTTTATCAAAAATCTGTTACTGGATAACCTGCTTCTGGTGGATATTTATAACAGAGCAAAAAAACTGCACATTGATGTGGAAACAAAACGTGTGGTGTTTATCCTGGAAACCGGTCAGGGAAAAGATTATACGGCTCTTGAAAATGTAAAAATATTTTTCAGGGGAAAAAGGGCGATTTTATCACCGCTGTGGATGAGAAGAGTATTATCGTGGTGAAGGAAGTAAATCCCGGCGACGGTTATGCAGAGATGCAAAAGATCGCAGAATCGATTCTGCAGGCGGTACGCGAGAAGGATGAACTTGTGCATATTGCATATGGAACCATTGTAAAAGAACTTAAGGAGGTCTCACGTTCTTACAAAGAAGCAAGGATGGCCCTGGATGTCGGAAAGATTTTCTTTGATGAAAAAAGAAATTATTGCCTACAGTTCACTGGGAATCGGCCGGCTGATCTATCAGCTTCCTATTCCGCTGTGCAAGATGTTTATAAAGGAGATCTTCGAGAATAAATCGCCGGATGATTTCGACGAGGAAACCATCACGACCATCAACAAATTCTTTGAGAACAGTCTGAATGTATCTGAGACATCACGTCAGCTGTACATTCACAGAAACACATTGGTATATCGGCTGGATAAGCTCCAGAAGAGCACCGGTCTTGATCTGAGAGTGTTTGAAGATGCAATCACCTTCAAGATTGCTCTTATGGTTGTACGATATATGAAGTATATGGAAACCTTAGACTATTAAAGAATAGAAACAGGAGGAGTATATGATTACGTTGGAAAATGTAAGCAAATCTTACGCCAAAGGCCAGCCGGCTTTAAACGACGTATCACTGCACATTGATAAAGGGGAATTTGTATTTATAGTAGGAAACAGCGGTTCCGGGAAATCTACGCTGATTAAATTACTGTTGAAGGAACTGGAACCGACTTCCGGAACAATCATTGTTAACGATCAGAATCTCGGCAAGATGAAACGCAGAAAGGTTCCGAAATACCGTCGTGGGGTAGGCGTTGTATTTCAGGATTTCCGGTTGTTGAAAGATAGAAATGTATATGAGAATGTAGCATTTGCACAGCGCGTGATCGAGAGGCCGAACCGGGTGATCAAAAAGCGTGTGCCGGAGATTCTCACACTGGTAGGACTGGCAGAAAAGTACAAATCATTTCCGAGAGAATTATCCGGTGGTGAACAGCAGCGTGTGGCACTGGCCCGTGCACTGGTCAACCGTCCGAATATTCTTCTGGCAGATGAACCTACCGGTAATCTGGATCCGAAGAATTCACTGGAGATTATGAAACTGCTCGAAGAGATCAACGAGAGAGGAACTACCGTTCTGGTAGTAACCCATAACAGAGAAATCGTCAATTCATTCAGAAAGCGCGTAATTACCATGAGGAAAGGCGTAATTGTCAGCGACGAAGAGGAAGGTGGATATCTTGAGGATTAGTACAATCGGCTACAGTGCCAAACAGGGAATCAAAAATATATGGAGAAATATCATGTTCTCCGCGGCTTCCATAGCCACCATGACAGCATGTATCTTCTTATTTGGTCTGTTCTTTTCACTGCTGATCAACTTCCGGTATATCGTAAAGAATGCAGAGGAGGGTGTGGCAGTTACGGTACTTTTTGATGATGGGGTGGATCAGGCGACGATCAACAGCATCGGGGAACAGATCAAGTCCTATAAAGGCGTAACGAAAGTAGAGTATGTGTCGGCGGAAGAAGCCTGGGACGAATGGTCCAAACAGTATTTTGGTAATACAGAACTGGCATCTGAGATGGCAGAAGGGTTCAAGAACGATAACCCGCTGGCAAACTCATCCAGTTATTCTGTCTATGTGGACAAGATCGAGCATCAGGATGCCCTGGTAAAATATATTGAGGGACTTGATGGTGTCCGGGAAGTCAACCAGTTAAAGGGAGCGACACAGACCTTATCTTCCTTTAATACCTTACTGACTTACATATCCGTGGCGATCATTCTGATCCTGCTTTGTGTGGCGGTCTTCCTGATCAGCAACACGGTAGCAATCGGTATTTCGATCCGTAAAGAGGAGATCGGAATCATGAAACTGATCGGTGCGACGAACTTCTTTGTAAGAGCACCGTTTCTGATCGAAGGTATGATCATCGGTCTGATCGGAGCGATCATTCCGCTGGTATTACTTTTTGTCATGTACAAGAAAGTGATCGAATATGTTCTTACCAAGTTCAGTATGTTGAGCAGTGTGGTACAGTTTATGAGTGTCACACAGGTATTTGAAGTACTGACACCGGTGGCGCTGATCCTTGGTATGGGTATCGGACTGTTCGGTAGTGTGATCACGATCCGTAAACATCTGAGAGTCTGATGAAAGGGAACAGTAAGGAAACAGAGATTTATAAAAGAAAAATACAAAGGGGGATGCAGCAGGAAAGCGGCAGCCCCCTTTGTATATGAATGAGTTTCTGCAAAAACTGAGAAATTGCAGGAGAAGACAGTAACAGACAGGAGACAACAGAGATGACAGAAAGAATGAAAACCTGGATCAAAGGATTTGCCGGGGGTGTGGCAGTAACCGTGATTGTGGGTGGTATCGGATACTTTATCTGCTTTGGATCCGTTCCAATGATCGGAGAACAGGGTCTGAGCCTCAGTGATCTTGGTAAAGCATCCAAAATAGCAAAATTAGTGGATACATATTATCTGGATTACAAAGAAGGTGATGAAGACAGCAGTATACGATGGAAGAAGGTATGTACAGTGGACTGGTAGCCAGTTTGCAGGATCCTTATTCCGGCTACTATTCCGAAGATGCCTACAAGCTGCTGCAGGAGTCCACACAGGGGGCGTATACAGGTGTGGGACTTACGATGTCCAAGGATCCGGACAGCGGAGTTGTCAGTGTGGTGGATCTGGCAGAAGGCGGTCCGGCAGAGCAGGCAGGGATTCAGAAAGGAGATATCCTGACGGCAGTGGATGGAAAGGATATTACTGAAAAAGAACTGTCAGAGATCTCCAAAATCATCCGGGAAGATAACAAAAAGCAGGTGGTTTTGACTGTGGAACGGGATGGAACGACTACCGATATCACAGTATCTCTGGAAAAGGTGGAAGTAAAGGTAGTAAAGAGTCGGATGCTTGACGATTCCCTTGGATATATTCAGATTACAGAATTTACCGATGGCACTTCGGAACAGTTTAAGAAAGCCTACAGTGAACTGAATGAACAGGGAATGAAGGGACTTCTGGTTGATCTGCGGGAAAATCCGGGGGGACTTCTGACAGCGGTATGCGATACGCTGGAACAGATTCTCCCGAAAGGTATGATCGTGTATACCGAAGATAAGAGCGGACACCGGACGGAGCATACCTGTAAAGGAAAAACACCGATCGATATTCCGCTGGTGGTTCTGGTCAATGAAAACAGTGCCAGTGCAGCAGAGATCTTTTCCGGGGCTGTCAAAGATCATGAGGTTGGAACCCTGGTGGGAACCACGACGTTCGGAAAAGGAATCGTACAGCAGACCTTTGCCCTGGGAGATGGCAGCGCGGTCAAACTGACCACTTCGAAATATTACACACCGAACGGAGTAAACATCCAGGGAACCGGTATCACTCCGGATGTGGAGGTTGACTGGCCGGAGGAAGCGGAAGAATTTACCAGTCCGTCGCAGTTTAACGAACTTTCCCAGGAAGAATGGGAGAGTAAGGATGCACAGATGAAAAAAGCAAGAGAGGTTCTTTCGGAAAAGGTTGCGCAGGCAGAACAGTGATGGTAAAATGGAAAAAAATGTATCTCGGAAGTTTTCCGGTAAAATCATTTCGCAAAACAGGTACGGAAAGATTCCGGGAACACGTAAAAGTGCGGGGAGGACAGAGTATGGAAAAATATGTAATTACGACAGATAATACAGCAGATCTGCCTTATTCTTACTATAAAGAACATCAGGTAGAATATATGTATCTGACATACCAGCTGGATGGAATCACTTATAACAAAGAAAATGAGCTGGATTTCAAAGATTTTTACAGTCGGATGCGATCGGGATCCATGCCGACCACATCTCAGGTCAACAGTGAGGAAGCGAAAGATGTACTTCGTCCGATTCTGGAAGCGGGAAATAATGTGCTGCATCTGGCATTTTCTTCCGGACTGAGCGGAAGCTATAACAGTGTGCGGCTGGCAGCAGAAGAACTGAAAGAGGAATATCCGGACAGAAAGATCATCGTAGTGGATTCGCTGTGTGCATCTCTCGGGGAAGGTCTGTTTGTCTACAAGGCAGTACAGATGAAGAAGCGGGAGCGTCCATGGAGGAAGTGACTGCATGGTGGAAGGAACACAAACAGAACTTCTGCCATGTATTTACCGTAGATGATCTGTTCCATCTGTACAGAGGTGGCAGAGTATCAAAAGCCGCAGCTATCGTGGGAACAATGATCAATCTGAAACCGCTGCTTCACGTGGATGACGAGGGACATCTGATTCCATTAAGTAAGGTACGGGGAAGAAAGAAATCTCTGGCGACGCTGGTCTCCATGATGGAAGAGCGCATCGGAAGCTGGAAAGATAAAAATGATATTATCTTTATCAGTCATGGTGACTGTGAGGAGGATGCACAGTATGTGGCAAAACTGGTCAGAGAAAAGTTCGGATATGAAAGTTTTCTGATCAATACGATCGGGGCTACGATCGGAACCCATTCCGGACCGGGAACAGTAGCGCTGTTCTTTATGGGAGAATATCGGTAGGAAAAAGGTTACAAAAGCAAAATATAAAAAGCAGGAAAAGAATGTGAGATAAATCTACATTTTTTTCTTGCTTTTTTTCATATAATATGATACTGTCAGATTACAAGGAATGGAAACGTTACCGATAACGTTTCCGAAGTACTGAAAATCTAAAGGAGGATAAAAAATGAGAGCAAGTGGTATCTTACTTCCTGTAACATCCCTGCCGTCTCCGTATGGTATCGGCTGTTTTTCAAAGGAAGCTTATGAGTTTGTGGACCAGCTGGAAAAAGGCGGTGAAAAGTACTGGCAGATTCTGCCGTTGGGACCGACCGGATATGGAGATTCCCCGTATCAGTCCTTTTCCACCTATGCGGGTAATCCGTATTTTATTGATCTGGAAACACTGATCGAGGAAGGACTGCTGACAAAAGAAGAGTGTGACAGTGTGGATTTTGGAAGTAATCCGGCATATGTGGATTACGAAAAAATTTATATGGGCAGATTTGAACTTCTGGAGAAAGCGTTCCACAGATTTGTACCGGATCAGGCATATGAAACCTTTGTGGAAAAAAATAAAAAATGGCTGGAAGATTACAGTCTGTATATGGCGATCAAAAACAGCTGGGCGGAATTGCCTGGAGCGAGTGGAGGCACCACTGAAGACAAGACAGGAAGCTGCCCTGGAAGAAAAACGAGTGGAATTAAAAGAACAGATGGATTTTATCTGTTTTCAACAGTATGAATTTGCAAAACAGTGGGAGAAACTGAAACAGTATGCCAATGAAAAAGGTATCCAGATCATCGGTGATATTCCGATCTACGTTGCATTTGACAGTGCAGATGCATGGGCGAATCCGGAACTGTTCCAGTTTGACGAGAACAGTACACCGCTGGCAGTGGCAGGATGCCCGCCGGATGCTTTTGCAGCTACCGGACAGCTCTGGGGCAATCCGCTGTATCGCTGGGATTACCACGCACAGACAGGATATGTCTGGTGGATCAGCCGTCTGAGACATTGCTTTACACTGTATGATGTGGTTCGTGTGGATCATTTCCGCGGATTTGATGAGTATTATGCGATCCCGTACGGTGACAAGACAGCAGAAAACGGTGTCTGGAAAAAGGGTCCGGGAATTGATCTGTTCCATACAGTGAAAAAAGAACTGGGCGATGTAAATATCATTGCAGAAGACCTGGGATATCTGACGGAAAGTGTTATGAAACTGGTGGAAGATACAGGATATCCGGGAATGAAAGTATTACAGTTTGCATTTGATTCGAGAGAGGAAAGTAACTATCTGCCACATAATTATCCGCATAACTGTGTGGTTTACACCGGAACTCACGATAATAATACGGTTCGGGGATGGCTGGACGATATGTGTGAGGAAGACAACGCACTGGCAGAAGATTACATGAACAATGCGGATACACCGAAAGATGAACGTCCGTGGGAGTTCATCCGTCTGGCACTCGGTTCCGTGGCTGACCTTGCGGTGATTCCGCTGCAGGATTATCTGTGTCTGGGAACAGAGGCAAGAATCAATCTTCCGTCCACTCTTGGCAACAACTGGAAGTGGCGTCTGGTGCCGGGGCAGGTAACGGATGAGATGCTTGAAAAGATGTGTCATCTGAACAAGCTGTTCGGACGATTGTAAAAGAGAGAGGAAGTGGTCTTGTGGCAGGCATGACAATCAAAGATATCGCAAAAAAATGCCATGTTGGCGTCAGTACCGTGTCCAGGGCTATGAATAATCATCCGGATATCAATCCGGAAACCAAGGAAAAAATATTAAAAGCCATTGAGGAAGCCAACTATGTGCCGAATAACAGTGCCAGAAATCTGAAACGAAATGATGCAAAGGCTATCGCGGTGCTTGTCAAAGGTATCGGCAATACCTTTTTCAGTGAACTGGTAGGAATTCTGGAACGGGAGTGCGAAAAGAAGGGTTACAGCTGTATCCTGCAATATGTGGACGAACAGGAAGATGAGTGGGACGTGGCGATTCGTGTGGGAAAAGAAAAAAGACTGCGTGGGCTGGTGTTTCTGGGAGGAAGTTTTTCTCAGAGTCAGGAAAAGATCAGTCAGATGGAGATTCCCTGCGTACTCAGTACCATCTGTACGGTGGGGATGCCGGGTGCATCCCTGGCTTCCGTATCGGTGGATGATTTTAAGGAAAGCTATAAGATGACGGAGTATCTGATCGGGCTGGGGCATAAAAAAAATTGCTTTTATTACAGCCCCGAAAAATGATGCCAGTATCGGAAAGCTGCGTCTGATGGGATACCGGACAGCACTGGAGCAGTATCAGATCCCTTACCGGAAGAACTGGTGTGTTACATGGATGAAAAAAGGGACACATACTCTTATCAGTCCGGTTACCGGCTGATGCAGGAGCTTTTGAAAAGAGAAACATTTACCGCCGTCTATGCGACGGCAGATACACTGGCGATCGGGGCCTGCAGGGCATTGAAGGAGGCGGGAATATCTGTTCCCGAGGAATGTTCTGTGGCGGGATTTGACGGTATGGATGCCGGAAGATTTTATATTCCGAGTCTTACAACGATCCGTCAGCCGGTGGAAGAGATCGGGAAGGCAACGGCAGGACTTTTATTTGATCTGATCAAAGGAAAAGAAAAGCCACGGCAGCTGATCTATGAAGGGGAGTTAATACAAAGGGAGTCAACTGCCCGATGTAAACAGTAAATTGAGGAGATTATTTAGAGGAGAAAATTATTATGGAAAAAAGATTGCAGGAAGTACTGGAAAAAAGATTTCATAAGACACTGGATACATGTACAAAAGAAGAACTGTTTCATGCACTGATGGAGATCACGAAAGAAGCGACCGGTAACCTGAAGAGAAACGAGGGATCGAAGAAACTGTATTATATCTCCGCAGAATTCCTGATCGGTAAATTGTTATCTAACAATCTGATCAACCTGGGTCTGTATGAGGAGACAGAAAAAGTCCTGAAATCTCATGGATATGAACTGTGTGAGATTGAGGAACTGGAAATGGAGCCTTCTCTTGGAAATGGCGGACTGGGACGTCTGGCTGCCTGCTTCCTGGATTCTATTGCTACGCTTGGTCTTCCGGGAGACGGTATCGGACTGAATTATCATTTTGGTCTGTTTCAGCAGAAATTCACCAATCACAAACAGCAGGAATTGAAAAATCCGTGGATCACAAAAGAAAGCTGGTTAAACAGACAGTCTTTTACCTGTAAAGTACCATTTAAAGATTTCACAATGGACGGTGTTCTGTACGATATCGATGTGCCGGGATATGATTCCGGATGTAACCGCCTGCATCTGTTCGATGTGGATACTATTGATGAAAGTATCGTACCGGAAAACAGTATCAATTTTAATAAGAAAAAAGTACAGGAAAATCTGACGCTCTTTCTGTATCCGGATGATTCTGATGACGCCGGACGCAAACTCCGCATTTATCAGCAGTACTTTATGGTAAGCTGCGGGGCACAGCTGATTTTAAAAGAGATGGAGGATGCAGAATATGATCTGCATGAATTAAATAATCATGCAGTGATCCAGATCAATGATACCCATCCTTCCATGGTGATTCCGGAACTGATCCGTCTGCTGACCGAAGAAAAAGGATTTACTATGGATGAGGCAGTGGAAGTGGTAAGTAAGACCTGTGCATATACCAATCATACCATTCTTGCGGAAGCACTGGAAAAATGGCCGATGGAATACCTGGAAGAAGTGGTTCCGAATCTTGTTCCGATCATCAAGGAACTGGATGAAAGAGTGCGAAAAACAGTAAAAGATGAGTCCACTTACATCATTGATGCGCAGGACAGAGTGCACATGGCACACATGGATATTCATTACGGATTTTCTGTCAATGGCGTGGCAGCACTCCACACAGAGATTCTGAAAAACTCAGAACTGAAAAATTTCTATGACCTCTATCCGGAACGTTTTAACAACAAAACAAACGGAATCACGTTCCGTCGCTGGCTGATGCATTGTAATCCGGTACTGACCAGATATATTGAATCTCTGATCGGAAACGGATTCAAGAAAGATGCCACAGAACTGGAAAAACTGCTGGCTTTTGAAAATGATGAAACAGTGCTGAACAAGCTGGAAGAAATCAAGATGGAAAAGAAACTGGAATTCAAAGAATACATGGAAGAAACCCAGGGACTGACTATTGATGAACATTCCATCATTGATGTACAGGTAAAACGTCTTCATGAGTATAAACGTCAGCAGATGAATGCACTTTATGCAATCTACAAATATCTGGACATCAAAGCGGGCAACAAACCGTCCACACCGATCACAATGATCTTTGGAGCAAAGGCAGCACCGGCGTATGTGATTGCAAAAGATATTATTCATCTGATCCTGTGTCTGCAGGAACTGATTGAGAAAGATCCGGAGGTAAGACCGTATTTCCGCGTACTGATGATTGAAAACTATAATGTTTCCAAAGCAGCAAAGGTTATTCCGGCAGCCAATATTTCCGAACAGATTTCGCTGGCATCCAAAGAAGCATCCGGAACCGGTAATATGAAGTTCATGTTAAATGGCGCGCTGACGCTGGGAACCGAAGATGGAGCAAATGTGGAGATCCGGGATCTGGTTGGCGAAGAGAATATTTATATTTTCGGCAGAAAACCACAGGATGTCATCGATCTGTACGAGGCAGGTACTTACAGTTCAAAAGAAATCTATGAAGAGGATGCGCTTATCCACAAACTGGTAGATTTTATCACAGGAGAAGAACTGCTTGCGATCGGTGATGAAGAAAGTCTGACCCGTCTGCACAGAGAACTGATCGGAAAAGACTGGTTTATGACACTGCTGGATACAAAAGAATATATCACAACAAAAGAAAAGGTCTATGCAGATTATGAAGATCGTAAGACCTGGAACAAAAAAGCACTGATCAACATTGCTAAAGCGGGATTCTTCTCATCTGACAGAACGATCGCGCAGTACAATGAGGACATTTGGAAATTAAAATAATGCGATTCCTGTAATCATAAAAGTAAGAAATCCGTCCATACTATAGTAAAAAACAGATCTATGGTATGGAGGGATTTTTTATGATTGGAATATGGATTGCAATTCTCTCAGGAACACTGATGAGTATTCAGGGAGTGTGGAATACACAGGTGACAAAACAGTCCAGTCTGTGGGTATCGACAGGTTGGGTGCAGCTGACGGCGTTTCTGGTCTGTGTGGCAGCATGGTTTTTTACAGGAAGAGATTCGATTGGAACACTGTGGCAGGTTGAAAACAAATATACACTGCTTGGAGGAATTCTGGGAACATTTATCACTGTGACCGTGATCAGGAGTATGGGAAAACTGGGACCGGCACAGGCAACGATGCTGATTGTGATCGCACAACTGGTGGTTTCCTATCTGATCGAGATGTTCGGACTTTTCGGTGTGGAAAAACAGCCTTTTGAATGGAAAAAACTGGCAGGTACGGCAATTGTTGTTGCAGGAATTGTTCTTTTTAAGTGGGAGTGAATTATTTCGGGTTTACAGTCTTGTAATTCAGATGAAAATTGGGTAAAATAAATTGTGTATGCATGGAGGGAGCCTTAGAGCGAAAGCGATAAGGAGCGTGCAGATGAAACAGAAAAAGAAAATTCTATGGATGCTTTTGCCGGTGCTGATATTTGTCGGTTGTGGTACGCAGGACAGCATATTGAAACGAGGCCAACCGGAAACCGGTTCGCTGGAAGAACAGCAGGATACGGAAACGGTATACAACGTGGAGTCAGAGACGCAAGATGAAAAGCCGGAACAGAAAGAGAAACCTCTGCAGGAATGGATCTATGTGGATGTATGCGGTGCAGTCAGGAATCCGGGGGTCTATCGGATCGAGGCCGGAAGCCGTGTGTTTCAGGTGTTGGAACAGGCGGGCGGCTGTACAGAGAAGGCTTCATTAGAGACAGTGAATCAGGCAGATCTTTTAACAGATGGTCAGAAGATCC
>ENA-OQIO01000356-OQIO01000356.1-human-gut-metagenome-genome-assembly--contig:-NODE-356-length-24852-cov-1.630698_pt1 | contig 24852 bp, 35 predicted proteins | sample MGYA00242573_ERZ504737 | MGnify/ENA primary metagenome ERZ504737 (study PRJEB26092, sample SAMD00036203) | human gut metagenome | host: Homo sapiens | study: EMG produced TPA metagenomics assembly of...
GCATGTCTCGTAAGGGAAACTGTTTGGATAATGCGGTTATGGAAAACTTTTTCGGACTGTTAAAATCAGAATTATTATATTTGCAGAAGTTCGAGTCTGTCGATCATTTCCGCAAGGAACTGGAGGATACATAAATTACTACAATAACAAGCGAATAAAGACCGCTTTAAACAACATGAGCCCGGTACAATACCGAACTCATGCTATCTGAATTATTAATCAGTCCAAACTTTGGGGTGCACATCAATAATTTTCCTCTCTTTTCAGTGAATATCGTTATAGTTTGATACCTAAAGGGTAAAATTTACCAAATTGATTTTCTGCAAAAGGTTCATCTGTATTGATAAAAATATGATTAGTGGGTAAGGTTTGAATCCGAGAATCTTTAGGGCCGCCTTGTGGAAGATTATGGAGACGGATAACCGTGTATAGATTACCTAAAGTTGATAATTCAATATATGTAGTATTATCCTTTTTCAATACAATTCCATTCGCAGACAAATTACCTGCTAATGCGGGTCCTTTACAGGTGATTCCTTCTTGATTTAATATAATGTTTTTATCTTTCACTGTAACGGTATCGAACTCTCCATTGAGAGCTTTCACAGTCCCCGAAGCCGTAACGGTATTAACCTCCAAGTCATCCGGTATATCCATGGGGAAATCGCCCTCGATCTTTGAAGCGGTCAGGGTTCCCTTCGTCGTGATATTGCCTGTGGCGACGATGGTCCCCGCATCGATCCGACTCTTGACATTCAACGTATTAGTTTCCACTTCGCCTTTATTATTGATCGTTGAAGAATTAATTGTACCCACGTTCATAACTTCAGCATCCATAGCTCCGTTGCCTATATGCATACGATCCCGGTCGGTCATACTAAACGAATCAATTCCTTCATACCATACGACAAGGATTTTACCTTCTGAAGTAAATTCCTGTACTAAAGCTGACTGGCGTTTAGCATCACTGCGATTACCGAGCTGAGCGATCCAATCGCCCGGTTGAGGCTCGCCGGTTCCTTCGGAATCGGTACTCGAAAACTCGATCCAGTCTTCTCCCGCAGCTGTTACCAGTTTCCAATATTGACGAGTTGCAGCACCGGATGCCGAATTTTTCTGAAGGAAATAGACTTGATCGTTTTTCACAAAGTTGTTGTAACCGTAAAGAAATTCCAAATCGGCATGCCAAATATTATCCTGGGTTTGCGGCGTATAGAGTGTCGGTGAAGAGGAAAACTCGACCTTCGCATTCCGGAAATATACAATGGCTCCAGCGGTATTATTATATATCTGAAAATTCCGCATACCGGTCGGTGTCAAAACCGTCGATATCCGAATCCATCGCCCCACTTGATATTCCGCAAGTTCGACGATACTTTTCGTTTCATCCGCAGCTCCCAAACGAATCTGCGCCGGAGCCTCGGCGAAGACATCGACCGAAGTCGCCATCGGCCGTCCCTGGGAACAAAGCGGGGCATCTTCGAAATAGTCGAGCCAGACCCCTGCCGATGATCCGGCACCTACGGTTTTCATACACGATTTACCGTGAAAATTTCCGAACGAAAGGTTGCTGCCGTTCGTCGTTTTCCAGTTGGCAGCCGATGCCAGCGAAGTGTCCGCACCCGGCTTCATGCTGCGATTTTGTTTCCCTTTACCTGTTCCGCAGCGACGATCCGGCGGATGCCGAAGAAAAAATCACGCGGTCGCTCATCATAGTACTGAATGTTCCGGGACGGGATGCCTGTTCGGAACGGTCGGCGGACAACGCCCTTGCACTTGCGTTCTCCAGTCTGGACGGATTTTCCGTCGCATCGATCTTCTTTTTCATAAGCAATAGCGGTTTAATTATTTATTTACTTGGGTCAGCAGCGGGAATCTTCGCCAGAAGATACCCTCCCGCCATTCATTCTCAATCGATCTTCACCTGCGGTCAAAACCCGAATCGGCCTGTCTGCCGGGATTCGGCCTCATTCTTTTATAAAGATAGCAAATAAATTATTGCATTCCAAACGAAACGTGCGCTATTTTCGAAGATCGGGACAAATCCGTTCCCGTCCCTTTCCCGAACTTTCGAGATCGGCAATCCCCGTAATGGATCCGGCACTCTCACCCCGCCGCCGACATATCGCCGTACATACAGCGGTGAAAGCCACAATACGGTCTCGCGCCGTCCATCCGGCACGAAAGCCTATTCCCCTCAAGCATCGGTTCGCAGGAAACAGGACATAACGAAAAAATATCGGAAGCTCCGCCGGGAACTTCCCGATACACATAAAGAGGATATAAAAACCCGTATTTCTAATATTGCTCCGACTCATTCGGGAAATCGCCCGATTTAACGTCCTCAACATAAGACGTGACCGCACCGGTCATCACCTCGTGCAAATCGGCATAACGGCGCAGGAACGCGGCGAGAAACCCTTGTTGATCCCCAGCATATCGTGAATCACGAGCACCTGTCCGTCCACGCCGCCCCCCGGCCCCGATACCGATGATCGGAATCCGCAGTTCGGAGGCGACCCGGGTACCAGCGCCGCAGGAATCTTCTCGAGCACGATGGCGAAACATCCCGCGTCTTCGAGCAGATGGGCGTCCCGCACCAGCTTCTCGGCCTCCTCCTCGTCTTTGGCCCGCACGTTATAGGTGCCGAACTTATGAATCGACTGTGGCGTCAGGCCAGATGCCCCATCACGGGGATTCCCGCCGAAGGATACGGTTCACCGATTCGAGGATCTCCTCGCCGCCTTCGATCTTCACCGCATTGGCCTCGGTCTCCTTCATGATGCGGACGGCCGACTCGAGCGCCACTTTCGAATTTCCCTGGTACGTACGAACGGCAGATCGACCACCACCAACGCACGGCGCACGGCGCGTGCGACCGAGCGGGCATGATAAATCATCATATCGAGCGTGATCGGCACAGTCGTTTCGTAACCCGCCATCACGTTGGCCGCCGAGTCGCCCACCAGGATCACATCGACCCCCGCCGCATCCACGATGCGGGCCATCGAATAATCGTACGAAGTCAGCATGGCGATCTTCTCCCGGCGCTGCTTCATCTCCCACAGACGATACGTCGTGACCGCCCTCACTGTACTCTCTACTGACATAGCATTATATATTTTCAATTTTCGAATCGGGAAACCTCCGGATATTCCTCCTTTTCCCTCCGGTAAACCGGGGCAAATTTAGCGCTTTGGCCGGATTTGCCAAAAAAAAGTTCCACAAAACGACTCCTCCGGCCACCGAAACGTTCACCGAATGTTTGGTTCCGGCCTGCGGAATCTCGATTGCCCCGTCTGCCGCATCCACGACCTCCTGCGCCACGCCGTCCACCTCGTTACCGAACACCAGGGCGTATTTCTGCCCCGGTCGAGGCCGGAATTCATCCAGCATGACGGCTCCTTCGACCTGCTCCACGACGTAAATGAGATACCCCTGCGCACGCAGCGCAGCGATGCAGTCGGTCGTCGCGGCGAAATAGTCCCACGCAACGGTCAGCTCGGCTCCGAGCGCCGTCTTGTGGATCTCCCGGTTGGGCGGGGTGCGGTGATGCCGCACAAGGCGATGCGTTCGACGGCAAAGGCGTCCGCCGTGCGGAAAAAGGCCCCGACGTTCTGCATCGAGCGCACGTTGTCCAGCACGACCGCCACCGGCATTTTCTCCATACGGGCGAACTCCTCGGCAGAGGGACGCCCCAGCTCTTCGTTGGTAATCTTTCTCATCGTTACAACTTCCCTGTTTTCACGGCAAAAGTAAGCAAATCCGAATATTTTAGCTAACTTTGGCGACCTGAATACACGCAAAAGCGTCCCGTTCCGCAGACGGCTCCGCCCGGCGGACCGGCAACCGGACGGAACGCGCGACAAACGACTACGATCGCCTATGAAGCAAATCGCACTTATCCTGACACTTCTGCTGCTGCCGCCGGCGCCTCGGCCCAGGAGGTTTTCATCGGAGCCGACTTCGACACCCGGTTCGACAACCGCGAACACTCGGACTGCAACATCGACGATTCGCACACGTTCTTCAGTATGCGCCTGACCCCGAAAGCGGGTGTTATCTGGTCCGAAAAAAACCAGTTGGTGGTAGCCGTCGATCTGTTGCAAGACTTCGGCGACAAGGAACACAAGTTCTTGAGTAAAGTGGACCCCCAGATCTACTACCAGTCAACTCGAAGACGGCACAGGCCGTAGCCGGTATTTTCCCGCGCTCCCTGCTGCTGGCCCGATACGATCCGTTCTTCCTGGGCAGTGCCTACTCGTTCTATAATAATCGCATCCAGGGCCTGGCCGCCCACTATAAATCCCAAACGCTCCTTCATCGAGTTCGCCCTCGACTGGGAGGGAATGCGCTCGTACCAGACGCGCGAGAAGTTCCGCATCCTCTCGGGCGGCGAATACAAGGGACGCCACTGGTACGGCGGCTATGTCATGACCCTGCTCCACTACGCCAAAACCGACAATACGGAGTTGGACGAAGGGTCGTGGATCATATCCTGCTCAATCCCTACGTCGGCTACCGCTACGAAGGAGCCTACACCTTCGATGCCCGGCTGGGCTACCTGCAAAGCCTGCAGCGCGACCGCCGCACCGAAGAGGGCTGGAAAGCGCCCAAAGGCGGGCGCCTCGCCCTGTCGGTAAGCCGCTGGGGTGTCTGTCTGCTCAACGAACTCTACGTCGGCGAGAACATGCTCCCCTTCTGGGACATCTATGGCACCGGACTCTATGCCAGCGGCCCCTTTTACGCAACCCCCAAGAAGATCTACAACCAGACGGCCGTCACCTACAACCGCCGCTTCTTCAACAACACGGTGGGCGTTTCGGCCGGATTCTATTTCCATTACGACGGCGTGGGCCTGGGCCTGCAGCAGATCCTGAAAGTATCGGTCAATCTGCAAAAAACCGTTTACCGTCCCAAAAAATAGACGCAAAGGCGGAAAAAAGTTGTAATTTTGTGAAAAATATACCTGCTATGGCAATCGCAACCAACGACACCAATACCAAGGAGAAAGCCGCGAACTTTCTCGAAGAGATCATTCAGGAGTCCATCGCCAAGGGCGACACGCGCGTACAGACACGTTTCCCGCCCGAACCCAACGGCTACCTGCATATCGGCCACGCCAAGAGCATCTGCATCAACTTCGGCCTGGCCAAGAAATACGGCGGCAAGTGCAACCTGCGTTTCGACGACACCAACCCGGTGAAGGAGGACGTGGAGTACGTGGATTCGATCAAGCGCGACATCCGGTGGCTGGGTTTCGACTGGGCGTTGGAACGCTATGCGTCGGACTATTTCGACCAGCTCTACGACTGGGCCGTCGTCCTGATCAAGAAAGGATTGGCCTATGTCGATGACCAGACGCAGGAAGAGATCCGCCTCACGCGCGGCACGGTATCCGAGCCCGGCAAGGAGTCGCCCTGGCGCAACCGCTCGGTCGAGGAAAACCTCGACCTGTTCGAGCGGATGAAAAAGGGCGAGTTCGCCGACGGCGAGAAGGTGTTGCGAGCCAAAATCGACATGGCGCACCCGAACATGCTGTTCCGCGACCCGATCATGTACCGCATCCTGCACGCCGAGCATCACCGCACGGGTAACAAATGGTGCATCTATCCGATGTACGACTATGCGCATGGCCAGTGCGATTCGATCGAACGGATCACCCACTCGATCTGCACCCTCGAATTCGACGTGCACCGTCCGCTCTACGACTGGTTCATCCAAGCGCTCGACATCTATCCCTCGCACCAGTACGAATTCGCCCGCCTGAACCTCACCTATACGATGATGTCCAAGCGCCGTCTTCTGAAGCTCGTGCAGGAGGCGCCGTGATGGGCTGGGACGACCCCCGCATGCCGACCATCTGCGCCTGCGCCGCAAGGGTTATACGCCGCTTCGGTGCGCAACTTCGCCGAAATGGTCGGCGTGGCCAAGCGCGACAACGTGATCGACCTGGGCAAGCTGGAGTTCTGCGTGCGCGAAGACCTGAACAAGGTCGCCGAACGCCGCATGGCGGTACTCAACCCGCTGAAAGTCGTCATCACCAACTACCCCGAAGGCAAAACCGAGCTTTTCACGGCGATCAATAATCCCGAAGACGAAAGCGCCGGCACGCGCCAGGTGCCTTTCTCGCGCGAGATCTATATCGAACGCGACGACTTCATGGAGGTCCCGCCCAAGAAATACTACCGCCTGAGTCCCGGTACGGAGGTGCGCCTGCGCTACTCCTACTTGATCCGATGCGAAGAGGTCGTCAAGGATGCAGAAGGCAACATCACGGAGCTTCGCTGCACGTACGACCCGGAGTCGGGCAACGGTTCGTCGAGCGACGGCCGCCGCGTAAAGGGCGTGATCCACTGGGTATCGGCGGCCGATGCGATCGAAGCCGAAATCCGTCTCTTCAACCCGCTTTTCAAAACCGAAGATCCCGACGACGTGGCCGAAGGCGGCAGTTGGGAGGACAATCTCAACCCCGATTCGATGATCGTCACCCGAGGCTATCTGGAACCGTCGCTCAAGGAGGCTCCCATCGGGCAGCCGTTCCAGTTCGAGCGCGTAGGGTATTTCTGCGCCGATACGGATTCCAAGCCCGGACACCCGGTATTCAACCGCACGGTGACCCTCAAGGATTCGTGGGCCAAGATCAACAAATAGATATTTCTTCTACGGTAAAATGAAAAAGCCGGAGCTATCGAAGCTCCGGCTTTTCGATTGATAAATCGTGTTTTCAATATTCGCCGTAAACTCCATATCGGATATTCACGGAAAATTTCCGACGCCCTGTCGTTGCTGTATTCAGGAGTAAAATATATCTTACATTTTAAAATACAGAGGGGTTCTAATTGCCTTCATACTCCATATAATACATATCGATACCTTTGGCCCAATAGTCCTTATGCGTCGCTTTCAACACAAAGCCTTGCTTCTGATAGAACTTATAAACCAACTTGCGAAGTTCTGACGGTTATCTTGCGGACGCGATCAATTGATTTCAACTTGTCGATTCTATATTCGAGCAGTTGCTTCCCAAGCGATTTTCCCTGATAATCGGGATGTATGATGTCCCAACTTATTTTGCCGACGGTTTTATCATCGGCAAATTTATTCCGCCGCAACCAACGATCCTGTCATTCGTGACCAGCACATAATACGACTCTATTTCTCGATCCAGATAATCACTCAAATCAATTTCTTCTTCCGCCGCAAAATATTCTGGTGTATTCCGCCGGATCAATTCCATCACATCATCCTTGTCTGTCGTCCGATATTCCCTTATCGTAACCATTTCTCCGTTTTCCCTCTCAACACTCTATTTACCGCCCGCATAAGAGGAATACACTTCCCGGCAACGCAACGACCGTTATTTCTTCCGGGCGATCGTTCGAAACGGCAGGGCCAGCACCCCGAAGAACGCTTCGCCGAAGATACCGCCCGACATCTTGGAGGTTCCTTCGGTCCGGTCGGCAAAGATGATCGGCACCTCGCCGATACGGAATCCCATCTTCCAGGCCGTATATTTCATCTCGATCTGGAATCCGTACCCCACCATCTCGATCCCGGTCGAAATCGATCGCCGCAAGCACTTCCCGCTTATAGCCGACGAATCCGGCCGTCGCATCGCAGACGGGCATCCCCGTCACGATCCGCACATACCGCGAGGCACAATAGGACATCAACAGCCGCGACATAGGCCAGTTCACCACCGTCACCCCCTTCGAATAACGCGAACCGACGGCGACATCCGCTCCAGCCTCCAATTCGGCGGTAAGCCGCAGCAGATCGTCGGGATTGTGCGAAAAATCGCAGTCCATTTCGAATACGGCATCGTACGGGCGAGCCAGCGCCCAGCGGAATCCCTCGATATAGGCAGTGCCCAACCCCAGTTTTCCCGAGCGTTCCAACAGAAACAGACGATCCGGAAACTCCGCCTGCCGCTCCTTGACGATCGCTCCCGTTCCATCGGGCGAGCCGTCGTCCACCACGAGCAAATGGTAACCGCCCTCGAGCGACATCACCTTCGAGATCATCTTCGAAATATTCTCCCGCTCGTTATAAGTAGGTATGACAACCAATTTTTCCATCCAAATACTTTCTTCAGGGTAATTATGTATTTCAGCGTACCTTTATCCGACAGTCACAGCTCCGAATCCGGCAGCCGCTTATTTGCGATTCGCAGCCGCATTTATAATTCTGCCTCTCCGGATCTCCTCTCGGAGAGGACTTGGGCCGCTACACACCCCCAAAGGTACACAAAAGTATATTATCGCCAGCTTAAATCGCCCCCGTCCGAACATCGACACATAAGGCAGCGGTCGCATTCGAATCGCCGCCCCTTTACAGCAACTTGCCGAACCGTCTGCGACCTAATAAATAACGCAGAACGATCGACCCGCAGTATATGCCCCGGGGCTTTCCCTTCACCGCACCGCGAACAGCCCGCCGCTTGGCGGCCAGCGTCTTGTGCGCCCGCAGAAAATCCCGCCACGCACGTCCCACGGCCCGCACGTAATCCGGACGCCCTGCATCAGGTACGACAGCGCCGCGCACGAGTCGAGCACCGGACGCACGATAGCCACGACGCTCCGCTGCACCGGCGACGCACACTTGTAGAGCATCGCCAGATTATTGCGATGGTTGTAAAACACCTTCGAAGGCGATCCCTGCGCCAGACTCCCCCCGCCGAGGTGATAAACCCGGCTCCGGGGCTCGATCCGCACCCGGTAACCGGCCAGTTGCATCCGCCAGCAAAGGTCGATCTCCTCCATGTGGGCGAAAAAATCCTCGTCGAAACCGCCCAATGCCCGAAATACTTCGGCCCGGCAGCAGAAAGCAGCGCCGCTCGCCCAAAAAACATCGCGGGCATCGTCATACTGCCCTTCGTCCCGTTCGACACACTGCAAAATACGACCTCGGCAGAAAGGATACCCCCAAGTAGTCGATGAAACCGCCCGAAGCTCCGGCATACTCGAACCGCGCAGGCTCGACGAGCGACAGCAGCTTGGGCGCTACGGCAGCCACGGTCCGATCCCGATCGAGCGTTTCGACGAGCGGTTCGACCCATCCGGCAGGCGTTTCGACATCCGAATTGAGCAGAATGAAATAGTCCGCATCGAGATACTCCAACGCCCGGTTATAACCTCCGGCGAACCCGTAGTTACGGTCCAGTACGATTCGCCCCACAGCGGGAAATTCGCGTTCGAGCACGCCGAGCGAATCGTCCGTCGAACCGTTGTCGGCCACGACGACGCCGACCCCTTCGGGAACCGATGCGAGCACCGAAGGCAGGAAACGGCGCAAATGCCCGGCACCGTTCCAATTCAGGATCACTATTTCTGTTTTCGTTCGCATTCCATGCGGGCCAGATCGGCCGGGGACTTGTGTTTCCACCGCTTGTGCGACCACATCCACAGGTCGGGGTATTCGCGGATCTTCTGCTCCAGACGCCGCACGTAGCGTTCCGTTATTTCATGGGGAGCCACCTCCTCTTCTCCGTCGTAAATCCGGTCGAAATCCATCTCGTAATAACCCGGTTTGACACGCCGCAGCCAACAGCAATATACGGGCAGACCGCAACGCAGCGCCAGCTTCTCCCCTCCGTCGAAAAAGATCGTATCCCGATTGAGGAAGCGGAACCAATGGCTGTCGGGACGGCGCGGCGGATTCTGATCGGCAATCAGTCCCATCACGATATTCTTGCCGTCGATTCCCTTCTCCCGATTTCGCAGATAGAAGCGCAGGGACTCAGCCATCGGTACCGGGCAGATATTCGCATGGCTGCGCAGACGTTTGTACAATTCGTCGAAAACGCGACTCCGCAGGGATGATAGACCGCCACGACCACCTGCGAAGGGACGATAATCCCCCAGAACGAACAGTACTCCCAGCACCCTAAATGAGCCGTCAGAGCGATCCAGTCCCGGCCCTCGACCGCAGCCATCTGCTTTTCCAGATCCTTTACGACGACTACCTGACGGCATTTCTCGTCGGTGAGTCCGGCCAGACTGAAGGTATCCACGAAAATCTCCGCCAAAGTACGGTAAAAACCTCTCCGGATAGCATGCAACTCCTCCAGGCTTTTCTCCGGAAAAGAGTTCCGCAAATTCTCCGTCACGACCCGATAACGGTAACGCAACAGGCGCAACGCACCGAAAACGGCCGGTTCCACCACGTAATAGCGAAACCAATACGGCAAAATGGAGAAAAACTTACAGAAAATCCAGAGGCTTTCCAGTCCGATCCTTCCCCAAAAACCCAGATTCGGGCTTTTCTGTCTTTCTACCTCCGGCTTACTCATTCGATTTCGGTTCTACGAACAGTTTCACATTATCGACCTTCGTGCGGACCGAAAGCCACTTGCGCAACTGCTCCCGGTCTATCTGGCGTTGGAAATCCTTCGGCGTAATGACACAGACTAACAGCGTATCCAGCGGTTTGCCCGCAACGTCGAACATCACCCCTTTGGTAAGCGACATCGACTCCACGTTATCCGACATCACGCCCACCTCCTGCGAAATATCGCCGATATCGACATTCGTCACCTGATAGCGAGCCAGTCGCTGTTTCATCTCGGCGATTTGCCGATTCTTCTCGTCCAGCAGCTCCACATAACTCGACTGCAGCGACTGCAAATCGACTTATCCGAGTTCGATGCCTGTCGCACCACCAATTCTGTCCGAGGCAGCCCATAGCTTGCGAGCTGTCCCCGCGCATTCTCGATCACATCTTCGCCGAGCGGCTCCCCGACCAACAGCAGTTCGATACGGGGCGATTCTCCGCCCCGCCGGTAGATCTTGCTGGATTCGATCACACGGGTCTGCGGGAAATTGAACACCTGGGCGATATACTTATCGGCCTGCACCTCGAAAATCGAAACCCGCACCATATGCAAGCCGATGAATACGCTGGGAATAAACGTAACGAGCGTAATCGCCAGCATCGTCCGCTTCACGAAACGCTCGCGGGATTTGTTGAGAAACGTCTTCTTCCTGTACTTCAGAAACCGGGTAAAAATATAAGTAGCCAGGGCGATAAAAACCGTATTGATGAAAAACAGGTAAAACGCCCCGAAGAAAAAACGATACTGTCCCGTCGCCAGACCGAACCCCGCCGTACAGAGAGGCGGCATCAACGCCGTAGCGATCGCAACGCCCGGAATAACGGTCGAATTACGATCCTGCGCGATTGCGCCACGATACCGGCCATACCGCCGAAAAAGGCGATCAACACGTCGTAAGTCGTCGGAGTGGTACGTGCGAGCAACTCACTGCTCGCATTCCCCAGCGGGGAGATGAAAAAGAAGAGGGTCGAAGTCGAAATCGCCACGACGAACATCAGGACGAAGTTCCTGACGGATTTTTTCAGCAGGTCGAAATCGTTGATCCCGAGCGAAAAGCCGATACCCATAATCGGCCCCATGATCGGAGAAATACACATGGCGCCGATAATTACGGCGGCCGAATTGACATTCAGGCCCAGCGACGCCACCATCGTAGCGCAAATCAGGACCCACAAATTGACGCCGCGAAACTCCGTACCCTTGCTGATGTTGGCAGCTACTTCATCCTGCGAGGCCTTGTCATCCTCCAGACTGAAACGGTCCCGCATAAAAGCCCGGAACTCCGCCCAAAGTCGGAACGAATGACGGGACTGCTCTTTCAATTCACTATTTTCCATATCACTCATTTACTCTTCTTCGGATTCTGTATCCATATTCTTTCCCGGTTTCGGAAGCCCCGCCACCACGATCACGAACTCTCCTTTGGGCGTATGTTCCCGGAAATAGTCCGCAACCTCGGCAAGGGTTCCCCGCACGGTCTGTTCGAACTTTTTGGTCAGTTCCCGCGACACGGCCGCCATCCGCTCCGGACCGAACACCTCGGCGAACTGTTCGAGGGTCTTGACCACCCGGAAAGGCGACTCGTAAAAAATCATCGTACGCGGCTCCGACGCAAGGCTCTGCAAATGCTTGTTGCGGCCTTTCTTCTGGGGCAGAAAACCCTCGAAGCAAAACCGGTCGCACGGAAAGCCGCTCTGCACGAGCGCCGGAACGAAAGCCGTAGCTCCCGGGCAGCGTCTCCACCTCGATCCCCGCTTCAAGACAGGCCCGCACCAGCACGGAATCCCGGGTCGGAGATTCCCGGCGTGCCCGCATCCGAAATCAGAGCCGCTGAACGGCCCTGGGCGATGTTGTCGGCCACCAGACCAACCGTCGCATGTTCATTGAACTTGTGGTGGGCATACATCTTTTTCTCGATGCCCAGATGCTTGAGCAGCACCGACGAGGTGCGCGTGTCTTCAGCCAGAATAAAATCGACTTCGGAAAGCACCCTGACGGCCCGAATCGTGATGTCGTCCAAATTTCCGATCGGCGTAGGAACGATATAGAGCTTAGCCATCGTCAGGAGAGTTTACGTTCCAGCAACTCCATCAGGAACCTCACTCCGTCGGACGAAGGGTTCCAATCGTAATTCTCGGAGATATAGATAATGCAGTCGTCCAGGTCGTCAAACTCGTTCAGACGGTCGATCGTCCGTTCGTACCGCTCGGTATCGCCGCCGAACAAGTCCCGCAGCAACAGGAATTTGTCGTTGATACCGATCGCCTGCTTCAGGTCGGTGATCCGCTCCTTGCGCACGATTTCGGAAGCCATGTCCTTCGGCGCGGCGATCGTGTCGGCCAGCGTATGCACGTCACCGCCCAACACCTCGCCCAGCACCGGCTCCGGTTCGGCGGCAAACGGGTATTTCGGGGCATCGGTTTTAGCCGAAGTCGTTTCGGCGACGACCGTCTTTTGCGAAGCGGCAACGGAAGCATCGGCATCCGCCGCATTATCCGCTTGCTCCGAAATCTCTGCAGCGACAGAGTCGGATTCCGATGTTTCGGACTGTGGCTCCGGCATTTGCGACGTTACGGACTTCTTCGGTTCATCCATTTTATCGAGGAGTGTTTCCGGCTGCGGAGCCACTGCATCGTCCTGCTCCTTTCCGGCGGTTGCCCGTTGCTGCGGCGCCGCTGCATGCCCCGGCTTCTGCCCGATTCCGACCGGAATCTTCGAAGCAGCGGCTTCCTGCGGCCCGTCCGTTTCGTAGAGGGACATGATGACCCGGCGCTTCTCCCTGTGACGGATCACCAGATCGTCCAGATCGAACAGACTGTCCGACACGACGACTTTCTGCTTCGATTCGGTATCGGCTTCAGAGGAGGGGGCAACCACCTGTCCGGCAGACGATCCGGCAAGCCCCTCCTGACCGATCCGAGCCGCAGCATCGCGCCCGGTTCCGGCGCTTGCCGGCCCGCCCTTCCATCGAAACGTCCTGCCGCGAAAAACCGGCCGCCGCAGACAGCGACACCTCGACGGCCGCAGGCTCCGATACAGGAACAGACTGCACAGCGGTACAGATTCCGATACAGGCACGGGTTCAGGGGCAGTTCCGACGGCAGGCGCCGGATCCGGCTCGGGTACAGAAGCGGGAGCAACAACAGGCATCGGTTCCGACATAGGTTCTGTAACGGCAGACACTGAAACCGGCTTCTCGGAAGACGCAGGTTCCGGCACAGCCGCAGACTCCCCGACGGGTGCATCCAAAGCTTCGGGCATCGCAGCCGACTCCGGCAGGAAATCGCGGACAGCTCCGCCAGCAAATCGTCCAGGTCGATACTTATTTCGGACACCGGCGCAACTTCGGCGACGGACTGCTGCGCAGCGACGGACGCGGAAGCGGAGGAATCCCCTTCGTCGAAATTCGCAAACCGTATCGCTTCATACAATTTTTTGAGCTTGTCCAAAACCAAATCCCGCTCGATGCCGGGGACATCGTGCGAACCCGCCCAGCCATCGACCAGTTCGATCAAACGGGCAAGTTCTTCCTGTATCTTGTTCACCTCCATAACAAAATCGGTTTATCAGAGCCAAAGGTACGAAAAATATCGGATGCGGGAAACGGTTTGTCCGCAGATTGCCAAAAATTCACCGATGCAGCTCGACGATTATTTTCCGAATCGGAAAAACTATGTATATCTTTGCTTCGGATGCAAAACCGAACGAAAAACCTTCGAACGGACACCGCACCCGCTTTGCTGCATATACCCACACTAAAAAAATCATCCTGAAATGGATATTCTGGAACTGCGCCGCTATTGCCTCTCCCTGCCGCTGGCAGAAGAGTGTACCCCGTTCGACGAAACGACCCTGGTCTTCAAAATCGGGGGCAAAATGTTCTGTTACACCGATATGGTGGAATTCCGATGGATCGCTGTAAAGTGCGATCCGGATCGGGCCGTTCTGCTTCGCGAACGCTATCCGGAACTGGTCACTCCCGCTTTCCACAGCAACAAACGCCACTGGAACGGCATCCGTACGGATGGTGATCTGCCGACGCCTTTATCCGCGAGCAACTCCGCCACTCCTATCTGCTCGTCGCGGCAGGCATCACCCCCAAAGCCTTGCGGCAGGAAATACGAAACCAGATCGAAAAAGCCGGGCTCCCCGAAGAGTAACCCGGCTTTCGCCTCTTTCCCGAATCAGCCCCGCATCTGCCGCCGCATCATCCGACGCCAGCGGAAATACCCGGCCAGCGACATCGTCAGGTAAATCGTGTAGAGCAATGCGGTGAGCGGGATCTCCTTGTAGAAATAGAGCCCGACCGTCACCAAATTGACTACAAACCATACAAACCACTGTTCCAGATACTTGCGCGAAAGCATCCACATTCCCACGATGCTCAGCGACGTGGTCAGGCTATCCCAGAACGGCACGGTGCTGTTGGTAAAGGTCACGAGCACCCAGTAGATGAACAGATGGATCGCCGCATACGCCGCCGCGATCATCGGCCAGCGGCGTGCGGGCGTACGGGAAATACCGCCGCCCTTTTCGGTTTTGGGAGCGTTGCGCCATACCAGCCACCCATAGACACTTGCCAGAAAATAATAGACGTTCATGCCGAAATCGGCATAAAGCCCCGTCTGGAAGTAGAGCGTACCGTGCACGACGGGCATCACCAGCCCACGAGCCAGAGGTAGATGTTGGCCCGGTATTCGAGCCACAGATAGAGCAGCCCCAGCGTAAAGCCGACGATCTGCAGGATGAGTTTGAGTTCCATCGCCTAAAACCGCACCGTTACGTTGGCCAGCACGTTGAACATCGCCTGGGGAAAATAGAAGGCCGAATCTTCGCGCACACCTCCGACAATCGACGAATAACCGTAGCCGTTGTTACAATACTCCGTATTGAAAAGATTGTTGATCTGCACGCCGAAACGCACGCTTCCGATCTTCGAGCAGCCAATTCATACCCCAGGTTCAGGTTGGTGACACAGTAGTCGTCGAGCGACAGCGCATCGTTGCGGCCGTTGGTAAAGTATTGTTTGCCGACATACTGCGTATGCAGCAGGGCGCTGAACCCTTTGACATGGAAATCCAATAGCACTCCGGCGATGACCGACGGAGAGTAGGAAAGGGTCGAGGTCCCGAGATACAGCTCCTTTTCGCCCAGGTAGTTCCAGTCGGCGTCGTACTCCGAAACATATTCCGTATAGTTCTCGATCCGGTTCTGGCTCAGGGTCGCATTGGCTCCCAGCGAAAACCAGCGGGCGATGTTCAGCGAAGCCGAGAGTTCGATGCCCCGGCGGTAACTGTCTGGAATATTGCGGGACAGCTCCTGCCCCGTGTCCGAGAGTTCGCCCGTAGCGACCAGCTGATCCTTGTAGGACATATAGTAGAAGTTCACGCCCGCCTCGAAACGGTCGTTGTGGAAAAGATAGCCGAACTCCCAGTCGTACAGCCGCTCCGAGGTGGGATACTCCCCGTTCTTGGTATCGGTGAAGTTGCTGCGCGTAGGCTCCTTCTGCGCCACGGCGAACGACACATAGACCTTGTGATTCCGGGCGAAAGTGTAGTTCACGCCCGCTTTGGGGTTGAAAAAGTGATAGGTACGGTGAATATCCAACTCCTGAAGCGCCGAAGTGGTGCTGTTGAAATTGTCGTTGGTGCCCGTAATGTTATGCCGGATGAAACGGTACTGCAGGTCGGCATAGAGGTTCAGCCCCCGCGCAGCCTCCCAGTTGATCTTGGCGAAGACGTTGGCATCGTACTTGGTCGAGGCGTTACGATAATATTCGTGACGCGGGAAGCCGGGTGCATCGACGACCGACATCACGTTTCCCCAGTGGCCGCCGTCATATACGTTGCCCGCACCGCCCAGGGCCAGTTGTACGCGACCACGAGTATAGTTGGCCGATGCCACCACGCCGCCGAAATGGTTGTCCATCGACTTGCGGCGAATCAGATTGCTTTCGGTAATCGGCTCGTTCGGATCGTCCGTAGGGATCGGCGCGATACCGTACTCGCTCAACGTCTGTCCGTTCTTATACTGGTTGTAACTAACCCGAACCGTAGGTGTAGTGCCCGTGACATTCAGCGTCCAACGGGCGTTGAAGCGATGATTGACGATCAACTGATTGTTGATCTGGGTATAGTTATCCGTCTGGTTATCATAAAACGAAATCGATCCGTCGGCATGTTTGACAAGCCCCTGCGAATTGTAGCGCCGGTCGGTTTGAGCTGCTCCTTCGTCACGCCGTCATAAGCCAGTCCGACTCTGGCCACACCGCCGAAGGAGATCAGCTTCACGGCCGTACCCCCATCGTAGTACCCGACCTGCAACATGTAGGACTCCAGGTTGGTGAAGGCCCGATCGACATAACCGTCCGAGGAGATATGCGAAAGCCGGGCATCGACGGTCCAATGGCCGCCCATGAGTCCCGAACCGATCTGCAACGACTGTTTGTTGGTGTTGTAGGAGCCATAGGAAAGGGACGCTTCGCCAGAAAATTCGCTCGACATCGGGGCGGTGGTCATATTCACCGAACCGCCGAAGGCTCCCGTACCGTTGGTCGAGGTTCCGGCACCGCGCTGTACCTGGATCGTTCCGACCGAAGAAGCCATGTCGGGCGTATCGTACCAATAGACCGAGTGGCTCTCGGCATCGTTCATCGGCACGCCGTTGGTTGTGACATTGATGCGCGAAGCATCCGAACCGCGCAGACGGAACGCCGTACCGCCGATGCCGTTGCCGGCATCCGAAGTGGCGACCACCGACGGAGTCATTTGCAACAACGTCGGCATGTCGCTGCCGAAATTCCGGCGAGAAATCGCTTCTCGGCCGATATCGGCATATGCCACCGGAGTTTTGCGATCGACGCGGGTAGCGGTCACCTCGATCTGCTGCAATTCGTACAGTTTCATGGAATCCGGAGTCATGGAGTCCGTTTCCACCGGTTCGTCCGCGTGCACCGGCATCGCGCACCAGACAGCCGCAGCCGTAAGCGGCAGTAAGAAAATCCTTTTCATAACTTTAATTGAATTAAAAGAACAGAAAAGGGGTATGTCGTATCGATTATAGATTCCCGGTTTCAGCATTACCCGTATCCGGTACAATGGGTATAATCTCAGCCTGACAGTAAGGCACCCCTTCAAGAATACGGGCGCAAAGATAACATTAAATTTCGGAAAATCGCACCGCATCACAAAAAGAGTACGCCACCCGGCTCGACCCCAGGAATGGCGCACAGCTTTGTTCGAACAACTCACTCCGAATGCGGCGGACAGCGACGAAAAACCGACTGTTCGGATATTTGCCGAAAAAAACGTTTACAACCCGGAACCAGGCAAAACCCGGGACCGTTTTCCGGCTCCGACAGTTGAAAAATCCGGTATCTTCCTCGGGACAGGGCAAGCCTGGGGAGAGTCATCACCTACCGGAAAGTACCGAACCGATAGACGGTCTTCTGGCAATAAAATCCGTCAGGCGCAAGCAGCGGAGAAGGAAATTCCGGCCGATTGACCGCATCGGGATACCCCTGACAGACGACGGCGACCCCTTCGTAATCCCGGTAGCGGCCGCCCGACTTCGTTTCGGGGCATCCGCCGCCCAAGCGATTGCCGGTGTAGAGCGTCACGCCGGGCTGCGAAGAGAGAATCTCCACCCGGCGTCCCGAACGTGCATCGCGCAATTCGCCGACTTCGGTCAGGATATTCTGCTGCCAACCGTCCACGGGGAAGAAGTGGTCGTACCCCCGCAGCATCCGGATCCGGTCGAAATCGGAATCGACGCCCTCGCCCAAGCGGCGCAGTGAACGGAAATCGGCGGGCGTACCGGCAACACCGAGCAGTTTCCCGGTAGGAATCAGACGATCGTCCGCTTCCAAAACAGTCGAAGCATCGAGCCGCAGCTCGTGGTCGAGTACCGACCCGCTGCCCTCGCCGCCCAGATTGAGCAGCAGGTTGCAGGCCATGTTCACGGGCGTCGTCCGGTCGGTTCGAGCGATATAAGTTATTTCCAGCGCATTATCTTCGTCGAAATCGAAAGCGGCCTCGACCTGCAAATTACCGGGATACCCCTGATCGCCGTCGTCGGAAGAGAGCGACATCACGACCCGGTTGGTTTCGACACGGCTCTCCCACAAGCGCCCGGCGAAGCCCTTCACACCGCCGTTGAGATGCCCGGCCATGCCGTTTATATCCAAGCGGTATTCTTCGCCGTCAATCCGCATCGTCCCGTAAGCGATGCAACCGGCCACGCGGCCGATGCTTTTGCCGCACAGGCCGGATCGCCGAAATAACTGCGGAAATCCTTGTAACCCAGCGCCACATCCGCCAAATGTCCGTCACGATCGGGAACCAGAATCGACACGACAGCCGCGCCGACATTGCAAAGCCGCACTTCGGCACCTGCGGCATTGCGCAGCGTATAGAGCACAACGGCCTCGCCCTCCGAAGTGGCGCCCCAGATCTGCTGTTCGATCTCCATCCCTATTCGCCCGGCTTCAGATTACGCAGCAGGTTGTCGATACGACGCAGGGTCTCCTCCTTCCCGATGAAAGAGGTAACGTCGTACATACCGGGACCCTTGCCGGCTCCGACCAGCGCCAGGCGCAGCGTGTTCATCACCTGTCCCAGCGAATAGCCTTCTGCTCGATCCAGCCGTGCACGATCCGCTCGGTATTTTCGAGCGAAAAATCGTCGATGCCGGCCAGCACCTCGCGCAGTTCGCGCAGCATAGCCGGATTATCGCCCTTCCAATACTTCTTAGCCTGCTTCTCATCGTACTGAGTCGGAGCGACGAAGAAGAACGAGGTCAGATCCCACAGATCGGTGATGAACGTGGCCCGCTCTTTCATAATGCCTGCGGCACGCCCGGCCAACTCGTCCGAAACCTCGATGCCGTGCTCGCGCAGGATCGGCTGATACAGTGCGGCCAGTTCCGCGTCGCTCTTATGGTGCATATACTGGGCGTTGAACCACTTGGCCTTGTCGGGCTGGAAGCGGGCGCCCGATTTCGAAACGCGCTCCAGCGAGAAGTTGTCGATCAGCTCCTGCATCGAGAAGATCTCCTGCTCGGTGCCGGGATTCCACCCCAGCAACGCCAGCATGTTGATAAACGCCTCGGGGAAATAACCGTCCTCGCGGTAACCGCGTGCGGTTTCGCCCGTCGGGGATTTCCAGAAGAGCGGGAACACGGGGAACCCCATCTTGTCGCCGTCGCGCTTCGAGAGTTTGCCACCGCCCGTAGGTTTCAGCAGCAGAGGCAGATGCGCGAAGCGGGGCTGCAGGTCCGTCCAACCAAAGGCCCGGTACAGCAGATAATGCAGCGGCAACGACGGCAGCCACTCCTCGCCACGGATCACGTGCGACACCTCCATCAGACGGTCGTCCACGATATTCGCCAGATGGTACGTAGGCAGCGCATCGGCCGACTTATAGAGCACCTTGTCGTCGAGCGTCGAAGTGTTCACCTCGACATGCCCCCGGATCAGGTCGTCCATTTCGACGATCTCGTTTTCGGGCATCTTGAAGCGAATGACCCACTGGTCGCCCCGCGCGATGCGGGCTGCGACCTCCTCTTTCGAGAGAGAGAGCGACGTAGGCAGTTTCTCGCGGATCGAATAGTTGTATGCGAAAGTTTCGCCGCGCGCCTCGTACTCCTTGCGCAGGCGTCCAACTCCTCGGCAGTATCAAAAGCGTAGTAGGCCCATCCGGACTCCACGAGCTGTTTCGCGTATTTCAGGTAGATGTCGCGCCGCTCGCTCTGGCGGTACGGCGCATGGGGGCCGCCGACGCCGACACCCTCGTCGATCTCGATGCCGCACCACTTGAGCGACTCGAGGATATACTCCTCGGCACCCGGCACGAAACGCTGCGAGTCGGTATCTTCGATACGAAGAATCATCGTACCGCCGTGCCGACGCGCGAACAGGTAGTTATAAAGCGCCGTACGTACGCCGCCGATATGCAGAGGCCCCGTAGGGCTGGGTGCGAAGCGCACCCGGACAGGTCTTTCCATATTTCGTTACTCTTTGTTGATTTCCTTTTTATCGTCATGTTCGGATTCGGCCGTCTTGCGACCGGCCGCATCCTGCGTCGCCGCACCCCCTCGGGCAGGTTTGCGCAAAGTCGGCGCCACGGCCCACAGCGCACACATCACCCACACTACGAAGCACCCGATACCACGCGCCAGACCGCATCGTTCCTCAAAGCGACCGCTGCGAGAAGCAGGACGAAAAATATCCGTTCCGTCCATCGGGAGGTAAGCACCCGGGCGATTTTTGCACGATTTCCCATACCGTTTACTTAATGCGGTATTCGACCCGCATGGTGATACGGGCCTTTTTCTGCCGGCTCGAGGTGTTGAACGATCCTCCGGCCGAGAACTCCTCGTTGGTATTGGCACCCGTGATCTGGAACACGCCCATACGGGCCGAAGCCACTCCGCCGAGCTTCGCTCCGGCATTGACCGCGATCTTCTCGGCACGGACACGGGCATCGGCCGATGCTTTCTCGATGAGCGACAACTTCACGTCGTCGAGCTTCGTATAGTAATAATCGGGCTGCATAGCCTCGATCGAAACGCCCTGGGCTATCAGCGAAGAGATTTCACGCGAAACATTCTCGACGGCATCGACACTCTTCGACTCGACGGTGAAGCCCTGCGAAAGCCGGTAACCGGTAAACCGCTGTCCGGCCCAACTGCCATTGGCCGAATAGACCGGCTCGTACTGCTTGGTGACGTTCACGAACTGGAAGACCACGGCTTCGGCAGCGATTCCTTTCGAGAGGAGGTAGTCGTACACCTTCTTCTTGCTGGATTCGATCTGCGCGTATCCCGCTTCGACGTTCTGCGCCTCGGCGGTGATGAAACCGTTCCAGACGATCAGGTCGGACGAGAACTCGGTTTCGCCGAGGCCCGTCACCACGATCGTCTCCTGCGCGTGGTATTTATATGTGTACGCCCTTGCGAGCAACCAGGCGCTGACGACGATCGCCGCACCGATGATGAGGTACTTCCAATACGCTTTCATAACCGTAATATTTTAAGAATTATATTTGCTAACCCGCCGCAATTCATCGGCCGCTTCCGGTCCGGCGTTTTCAACAGGACACGATCACCGCATCCGGCGGCGCCCCGCCCGCTACCGTAAACGGCAGCGCGGCACTACACGTTGAACAGGAAGTGCATGATGTCGCCGTCCTGCACCACGTACTCCTTGCCCTCGACCCCGATCTTGCCCTGGTCGCGGCAGGCCTTTTCGGAACCCAGCGCCACATAGTCGTCGTACTTGATGACTTCGGCACGGATGAAGCCCCGCTCGAAATCGGTGTGGATGATACCGGCGGTCTGGGGCGCTTTCATGGCCCCGGCGGAAAGTCCAGGCACGGCTCTCGTCGGCACCGGTCGTGAAAAACGTCTGCAAATCCAGCAATTTATAGGCCGCTTTAATCAGACGCGCCACACCCGACTCCTTCAGCCGATCTCCTTCGAGGAACATCTGGTCGCTCCTCGTACTCGTCCAGCTCGGCGATGTCGGCCTCGGTAGCTGCGGCGACGATCAGCATCTCGGCCCGCTCGTCGGCAATGGCGGCCTCGACGGCCCGGGTATGTTCGTTGCCCGTCACGGCGCTCTTCTCATCAACGTTGCAGACGTAGAGCACCGGTTTGTCGGTCAGCAGGTTCAGGTCGGCGACCAGCTTGCGGTCCTCTTTCTCGAGCTCCACGGTCCGGGCGCTCAACCCCTGCTCCAGGACGGCCTTGTACTGCAACAGGATCTCTACGGCACGTTTGGCCTGCTTGTCCCCGCCCACGACAGCCTGCTTCTGGGTCTTGGCAAGGCGGTTCTCGATGGTTTCGAGGTCCTTGAGCTGCAACTCGGTATCGATGATACCTTGTCGCGCACAGGGTCGATCGAACCATCGACATGGGTAATGTTATCGTTCTCGAAACAACGGAGCACATGAATAATGGCGTTCGTGTTGCGGATGTTGGCCAGAAACTTGTTGCCCAGCCCCTCGCCTTTCGAGGCACCTTTCACCAGTCCGGCGATATCGACGATCTCGATGGTGGTGGGAACCACCGCTTGGGATTGTCGATCTCCGCGAGCCGAATGAGCCGCTCGTCGGGAACGGTGATGACGCCCACGTTGGGCTCGATCGTACAGAAAGGAAAATTCGCCGCCTGCGCCTTGGCGTTGGACAGGCAGTTGAAAAGGGTCGATTTACCCACGTTGGGCAGCCCCACGATACCGCATTGTAAAGCCATTGAATATCTTTCGTTTTTAATATTATCCGTTCGACAGGCATCGGCAAAATGCAGGTGCCCCCGCGAAGACGGTCGATATACCGTCGTTCGGAAATGCAAAGATACGAATAAGCCGCGTGCAAAAGCAAATTTATTTGCATTTTGCCCAGACGAAGTATTTTAGACGAAGTCAAAGATACGAAAATCTCCCCGATAACTTGCGTTTGACGAAGACTTTATTCATTGATTCCGAACAGACAAGCCCGACACAGGCCCCGGGACTAAAGACCGAACAACAGCTCCGGTATAAATTAAAGAATAAAACGGCAAAAACAGCCGGGTTTCGACAAGACGACAAGCGCGGAGCAAGAGGGTAACCGATTACAATCTTGTCAGGTACGCAACCGATGCGCCGATAAAAAATCATACTCACCCTTTCGCATTCCGAGAAAGAGTTCCGCAGCGCCACAGGAGCCGATAATTTCAGCAAGAGTGCGCAGCAGCACCTACAGCAGGCGCAACAACCGCCCGCCAAAAGCAAACCGCACAACGACGATGGAAGCGGCAAGACCGACGAAGGCCGGAATCCGACGGATTCGGCCTTCGTCGCATAATACGATCAAATCAGACGATATTGCACGAACACAACGGATAGCTCTCCCGCTTGAGGAACTCCTCCGAAACCACGATCCGAACAGCTCGGTGCAATACGGAAAACTCCAACGGAGACTCCCCCAACAATTCGCCATCGACCTCGACGCTGATCTCCGGCGAAGATTCGATGCGGATACGGCTGCCCCTCTCCTGCAGGATATGCCGAATCCGGTAAATCCCGCCGTTGAACAGATAACGGAAGCGGAACAGGATATGCCAGAAATGGACGGGACGGATCAGCGACACGTCCAGCAGTCCGTCGTCGGCCACCGCCTCGGGCAACTGCTGCATACCGCCGCCGTTGTATTTGCAGACACCGATGGCGATGCTCATCAACAGGTTGTTGTAAACCAGCCGGTCGTCGATCCAAACCTTCACGCCCGTCGATTTGTAGCTGAAGAACGAACGGATCATGCACCACGTATAGAGCCACTTGTTGCGGTGTCCTTTCTTCTTGAGATGGGCGTATTTCTTGACTACCATCGCATCGAACCCCATACCGGCACATTAGCCATATAACGGTGCTGACGGTAGTGAGCCTCTTCGTAAGAAACGACTCCGACATCCTGTAAAAACGAATGTCCCTCCTTGATAGCGCGGATCGCATCCTGATAGCGATTCGGCACGCCGAACGTGCGGATCCAGTCGTTCCCCGCTCCCACGGCGACAACAGCCAGCAGCACCTCACGGGGATCGACCGTCTGCTGAATAAAAAGACCGTTCACGACCTCGTGCAGCGTACCGTCGCCCCCTACGGCGATAATGCGGCGGAATCCCTGCTTCACGGCCGACACGGTCAGTTCCGTCGCATGGAACTTATGTTCGGTGAAGACCGGTTCGGTCTGGATTCCGGCATCCCGCAGGAGCTTGGAGATCAGGGGAAAATGGTCAAGCCCGCGGCCACCTCCGGCCACGGGGATTGACAATGACGAACCAACGCCGGCCGCCGCCGGGCAAGGACATCTCCTCCAAAACGACTTATTTTAGGGGAGCGTTCTTCAGCGTATCGACCAGGAATTCATAGAACTTGCCGACGGAGGCGATGTTCACCTTTTCGTCCGGAGAGTGGGGATAGCAAATGGTCGGGCCGAAAGAAATCATATCGAGCTTGGGGTAATTCGTACCGATGATGCCGCACTCCAGACCGGCGTGAATGGCCGTAACCGCAGGTTCCTTGCCGAAAAGGGCTTTGTAGGAAGCTTTCATCGCGGCCAGAATCGGCGAATCCAGATTGGGTTTCCAACCGTTGTAGGCACCCGTGAGTTCCACCTTGCGCCGGCCAGCTCGAACACGGCGGAGATCGCCTCGCCCAGCTCCTCCTTCTCGGAGTTCACCGAACTGCGGAGCAGACACTGCAACTTCACCGTCTTGCCGTCGGACACCACGCGGGCCAGGTTGCTCGACGTCTGCACCAGTCCGGGCATCGACACCGACATCTTCTGCACCCCGTTCGGGCAGCCTACGACCGCACGGATCAGATTCTCCGCCACCTCCTTGGCGATCATCGTTTCAGGGTTTCGGTTTCGGTCAGTTTGATGGAAACAGCGTCCTCGATCCCGGCGAACTCGGCCTTCACGACCTTTTCATACGCTTTCAGCTCTTTGGTCAGCTGCTCGAGATCCTTGGTGCGG
>ENA-OQIO01000357-OQIO01000357.1-human-gut-metagenome-genome-assembly--contig:-NODE-357-length-24827-cov-1.647045_pt1 | contig 24827 bp, 30 predicted proteins | sample MGYA00242573_ERZ504737 | MGnify/ENA primary metagenome ERZ504737 (study PRJEB26092, sample SAMD00036203) | human gut metagenome | host: Homo sapiens | study: EMG produced TPA metagenomics assembly of...
GTTCCGTCTGTGTTTGCAAAGTTGTTTCCCATTGGCGGAACAACAAAACGGTTCTTTACTGTCATAGGACCGATCTCGATCGGCTGAAACATCGCATTGAATTTCATATGCGTTCTCCTTTCCTTTGAAACAATCTTTTTTTCTCTCACGGGAACGCCCTGTCACCGGTATGACATCGGAAACAGGGGTTCGTCTGAAATATTAGTTTCTTATATTAATTACAGTACTTCCGGCCAAGCCTCTTCCAGTACCTTCTTTGTGTTCTCATATGTATGTTTTGCAGCATACTCGATACCTTTTTCAAGGTTTGCATCGCTGATAACCTCTACTCCGATGGCATTTGGCTTAATGCCTTTTTCTTTGATCATTTTTACGAATGGTACTGTTGTTCCGATTCCTGTTCCAGGAGCAAGACGGTCATGCATGGACTCATCTCTTAAGATCGTTGTTGCATATGGTCTTTCCCATACATCGTTGATCTGGATGGATACAATCTTGTCTGCCGGGATTCCCTCAAGTACGGAAAGCTCAATCGGCTGGTTTGCTCTTACCCAGTGCCATGTATCAAGGATCAGTTTCGCATTCTCGCAGTCAGCAGCTTTTACAACAGCCCAGCCCTTTTTCACATCCGGGATTCCGCTGTATGGCATTGGCTCAACACCGATGATGTATTTGCCTGCTCTGTGGCAAAGCTCACGAAGCTTCTGTGCTGTGTACTCTACGGAATAGTTCTCCATCAGTCCGCAGTTGATCTGTTTTACGTTAAATAATTCACACATATGGAAGCAAAGCTGTTCTTTGTATTTCTGCTCATAGGAGCGATGCTCCTCTGCCCACTGCACGATGTACTCAACCTCTGTTACCTTCATGTCATATTTATCCAGGATCGCCAGGATATCCTCGTCGAAAAGTCCCTCATTCAGGGCATCTACGTAGGTTTCTGCTCTCAGACCGATTCCCTCATAGCCAGCCTCTTTGGCAGCTTTTACACGGTCCTCAAATTTGCACTGATCTCCCAGTGTCCAGGAACTGATTGTGATTGGAAATTCTTTTGACATGATAATTCCTCCTGAAAATATAAATAATTTTATTTGTTTTTTTTTAATTATTTTGTATCTTTTTTCTATAAGCATTATATAACTTTGTTAAATACAAAACAAATTGATTGTACCAGGAGAATCCATAGATTTTATCAATATATCATGTTATACTATATAAAACATATTCAGCCGTATTGCCGCCGTCACTGCATACGGCCCGGCAAATCTCTTATGTCTGTCCGACTTACCGGGGATCTGTCCGAAGCAAAACATTCAGATAAACTTACGAAAGGAGTATTGAAAAATGAATCTGTATCATCTTCGCTATTTCGTGACACTGGCTCATCTGGAACATTATACAAAAGCTGCGGATGTTCTGCCATCACACAGCCCAGCCTAAGTCACGCGATCTCTTCTCTGGAGGAAGAGCTTGGAGTGAAATTATTTGAAAAAAACGGACGGAATGTTTCTCTCACCAAATATGGCAAGTCTTTTCTGGAGGATGTGGAACAAACCCTGAACCGGCTAGATTCCTCCGTAAACGGTCTCCAGCTTGCAGGAAAGGGAGAAGGACAGATCGATGTGGCTTTTCTCAGAACTCTGGGTGTTGACTTTATGCCAAAGATCATCCGCAGCTTTCTTAACGCCAATAAGGGAAAACAGATTCATTTCAATCTGTTCTGTGATAAGGTGCTTACCGGCGATATCCTCACCGGACTGAAAGAGAAGAAATACGATATCGGCTTCTGTTCCAAATTTGACGACGAACCACTGATCGAATTTATTCCGGTTGCCAAGCAGGATCTGGTCGTCATCGTTCCGCCGGAACATCCTCTTGCTGAGAAATCCGAGATCCATCTGGAGGAAACGCTTCCATACAAGCAGATCATCTTCAAGAAGAGAAGCGGTCTCCGCCAGATCATTGACCAGTTATTTAAGAGCATCGGTCAGTACCCGGATGTGGCTTTGAGATCGATGAGGATCAGGTTGCCGCAGGATTTGTTGCCAATGATTTCGGCATCTGCATTGCACCGGATATCCCTATCCTTCACTCTCTGAACCTTAAGATCCTGCCTCTTGTCTCTCCAAGCTGGCAGCGGAATTTCTACATGGCCATGCTGAAGGATGTGTACCATCCGCCGGTTGTGGAGGCCTTTAAGAAATTTGTGATCGAGGAAACCTCGAGGGAGATTTTTTATAAAACCAATTAAACGATCTGTTCATCTGCAAATATATGGTCCGGATCTTTTATATCATAAAGGACAGCTGCCCGATCTCCGTTCTGTTTCTGTACGGTTTATCGGACAGCTGTCCCTTTTATATGTAAAACTATTCTGTTTTATGATCAGCAGTTATTTATTTGCCTCTGCCTCACGAAGTCTGTGGATCAGCTCCTCGCAGATCTCAAGCTCACTCTTTCCGTCTGTCTCAACAACTATATCTGCTGCTGCCTCATATTTCGCGCGACGTTTTTCCAACAGGTCAGCGATAAATGAAACATTTTTGTTGTTCTCAAGTAAAGGACGGTCATGATTATCCTTTACACGTTCCAGAATAGTTTCCGGCTTTGCAGTCAGAAGTACAACACGGCCATTTTTTTTCATCTCGGTAACATTGCGCTCCCGCATCGGAACACCACCGCCACAGGATACTACAACATTAGATCTGGACTGCATCTCGATCAGAAGATTTGTCTCGAGCTCACGGAAATACTCTTCACCGTAAGTCTCAAAGATATCGGAAATGCTCATTCCCTGTCTCTCCACGATACACTGATCCATCTCCACAACATCCATGGCAAGAACATTCTTCAGATAATCGGAGATCGTAGATTTACCAGCTCCCATAAATCCGATCAGGAAGATATTATAATTGAAAAGATTTCTGGACTGAATCCTTTTACTGTTCTGTGTGATGCTTGCAAAAACATCATTGACCTCTTTCTTATGACGTCTGCCTTCCATTCTGGCTTCCAGCCATCCTTTCTGCTTCGCCTCCTGTTCCGGCTGAAGTACCGGAAGATCGTTAGCTTCCTTGTATACCATGATGTCCTCTACGATCCTGTTTCTCATAAGGAGTGCGTCCAGGATGATCTCATCGCACTGTCCAAGGCTTTCTCTTAATACTTCTAACTGGTTCATAATATCTCCTTTACTTCGTTCATTTTATTACGGATTTCCGTCATCACTTTATCACTTTAAATCAAGTATCTGTCCTTATTATACCAACTGGTCATTTTTATCTCAACCCAAATTTTCATTGAATTTACGCATGTGATCTATAGATTATTTTTATAATTTTTAGGCACGGCAAAGATATCTGACGCAGGACTTCACGCTATGAGGGACTGAATTGTTTGCAGTAATTTATGGAATTGCTATAGTATTCACGCTCGGATCTGCGTCAAAAAAATCTCCGCCCTATTATAGAAGCAGAGATTTTTTTACAGAAATTTTATCACCAAGATTCTACTGTATCACTTCATAGATCCGGTAATGCTTGTATATATAATCCCGGAACTGCTCCACAAGCGCACTTGGATACCGGTTTTTCATCATTCCCATGTATATGTAACGACGGCAGTGCAGATTCTCAATATTTAAGATTTTCACAGGAAGTGTATGGATCACCGGTACATCCGGCACAATGCCAACACCAAATTCCTCCGCCACCATACCTGCCAGTGCACCATCCTCTTCTACCTCAAAGGCCGTCTCCGGTGAAAGTCCTTCTTTTTCGAAAAGCTCCCGGATCACAAAATACAGTCCGCTTGCAGGGGTAAAGGTCACCTGCGGATACTGCCCCAGTCTTTTATGGTCACTGAATTTCTGTCCGCAAGAGCATGGTTCTCAGGCACTACAGCCACCAGCTTTTCTTCCGCCACCGGCACAAAGCTGATCTCCTTCTCTCCCTCTGCCCTGGAACAGAAGATCACATCGAATTTCTCTTCCTTCAGACCACGGATCAGACTTCCGGTAGCTGCATTCTGAAAACGGAAATCAATCTTCTTCCCCTCCTGTTCATTAAGGAACCCCCGGACAAGCTCCGGGATAAATCTGCGTCCCTGGGTATGGATATACCCGATGGAAATACTTCCTCCCGGAATCCTTGCCGCTTCCTGTATCCTCTCCACACCAAGATTCAGGATATGTAAGGAGTCCTGCACATATTTCAGAAACATTTCCCCGTATTTGGTCATGGTCACATTTCTTCCATGGCGCTCAAAAAGGGGAACCTGCAGTTCCTTCTCAAGGTTGGAGATCGCATGACTCAGACTCGGCTGCGTAATGTCCAGCCTCTTGGCTGCTCTGGTATAATTTTCGATCTGGGCAAGAGTCACAAAATATGTGAGCTGATTTAAGTTCATATGTCAAAAAATCCTTTCTTTCCTCCGCGCGAGAGACCTTCAGGCAGATAAGCTCAGACACCTCGCTGCCTGGTCTGTTTCACACTCCAAGGCTCAGGAGTTCTTTTCCCGCCGCAAGTCTCTCATAAAACTGCTCATAAAAATCCCGCTTCTCATCATAAGGCTTCCTGTAAAACTGGTTCACCACATACATGTTCAGATTTCGAATCAGATCACTGTCCTCGCTCTCATAGAGAACCGCCTGGACATCCAGAAGAAAATAATGCCAGTCACAGACAAATTTTTCGTAATTTCGAAATCCGGAGTATCTACCCATTTCCGGACCTTGATCTTACTGCGGCTGGTCTTTTTGCACTCGTGGATCTGAAGGATGTATTTAAAACCACCGTCCTCATAGTATCTTCCCAGCGGAACAAACGGCAGAAGCCCGGACGAAAGCTGTGGATGGAGCATCTTCCGTTGCCATTCAGAAATACGCATCGTTCCTCTGCCCCTGTCATCCTAAGATGCGGCAGAATATTTCCGTCTGTGACGCCAAGCTCTATTTTTCCGGCAAGCAGCTGGTCCACACTTAAGTGAAGTCCCTGACTTAACCGCCATACATCCAGCGGATCCAGTACAACAGAATCTCCCATTCCCGTACAGCAGTCAAAACAGCCCTTACAGTCCTGACAGTCTGCCTTTACCATGTCATTTGCCTCGTATAAACGACCTCGAAATTTCCTCCAGTGTAACCTCCCGCCGCATTAGACAAGTGCCTCCAGTCCTGTAACTCCCCAGTCCTCAGCCAGGCTTTTCAACCCGTCCAGGATCTCCTCCCTGGAATAATCGTGATCATCCAGGTAATCTACGTCCATATCATTGAGATGCAGATAAAAGGTAAGGGCAAGCTCCAGATAATCCGGATCATCTTCCTCCATGTTCATAAGAAGCTCATTTTCCGCTCCGTTGATGTCACCCTCATCAGCAAGTCCGATAACCTTCTTAAAAAGCTGGTCTGCCTCTGTATAATCTGCCTCTGCTGCAGGAAGTGTATACTGCGGCATATCTCCCTTAAGAAGAAGTCTTGTGATCAGTCTTGCGATATCCTGAATATTTCCTGACATTCTGTCATCCTGTAATCCCAAATCGTTTTCCTCTCTTTCTGCTGTCCTGTTCTGCCAGACACATTTCTCCGACCGACGTATCTGCATCCGGTCCTCCGCTCATCCGAACCCCGGATATCTGGACAGGCAATTTATTTAATCCAGTTTAATTCCTGACAACGCCTGCGCAAATGCATTGTTCACCGGCTCATTGGCCTCTTTCTGCTGTTTCTTAAGATAACGCTGCACATCACGCTTATTCACACCTGCACCCTCTTTGGCTCGTCTTGCCTGGAAGGATGAAGCTTTTCTTTATAGCCGCACTGACATACAAAGGTCTCTTCTTTTCCCTTCAGAAGCATCTCCATACGCTTATGGCATTTCGGACAGCGCGCATTGGTGGTCCTGGATACTGTCTCTCTGTATCCGCATTCCCGGTCCTCGCACACAGCATTTTGGCATTCTTTCCGTTGACTGCCAGAAGATGTTTGCCGCAGTTAGGCACTTCTTGTTTGTCATATTGTCATGGCGGAAGGTTCCCTGTCCGCCTTTGAATCTCATCTACGATCTCACAGGCATATTTACGGATCCCTGTGAGGAATTTATCCTGACGGAGCTTTCCGTTTGCAATATCACTGAGCTTCATCTCCCAGTCTGCGGTAAGCTCCGGCTTTTTCAGTTCTTCCGGAACCAGCTCCAGAAGCTGTTTCGCCTTGGAGGTAATGTAGATCTCATTGCCTCTTTTTTCCATCATAAAGCTGTTGAAAAGCTTCTCGATGATGTCCGCTCTTGTGGCTACCGTTCCAAGTCCACCAGTCTCACCAAGGGTTTTTGCCGCTTTTTTGTCGTGGCTTTCCATAAAATGAACCGGATTTTCCATGGCACCAAGAAGTGTGGCCTCTGTAAATCTGGCCGGTGGTTTTGTTTTTCCGTTTGTAAGGGATGCGGATTCCACGGTAAGTTTCTGGCCTTCCGTAAGCTCCGGAAGCTGCTGGTCTTTCAGCTTATCCGATGAATCCTCTTCTTCCTCATCCTGCCAGCCTCCTTCATAGACTTCTCTCCATCCGGCACTTTTTTACAATACGTCCGCTTGCCGCAAAAGTCTCTCCTGCTGCTGTTCCTTCCATATTAACCTGCTCATAAACAGCCGGCGGATACAGAACACTTAAGAAACGACGCACAACCATATCGTAGATCTTCCGCTCCTCGTTTGTCATATGATCCAGCTGTACAAACTGTTCTGTGGGAATGATAGCATGATGGTCGCTGACTTTTTTATCGTCTACAAAACTTGCATTGGCCTGGACTGGTTTATTGGCAAGAGCTCCGGCAAGTTTCCGGTAGGGACCGGTTCCGCATGCCTGAAGACGTTCTTTAATGGTAGGAACGACATCCTTTCCGATATACCTGGAATCCGTTCTTGGGTAGGTAAGGACCTTGTGATTCTCGTAGAGCCTCTGCATGATATTCAGAGTTTCCTTTGCAGAAAAGCCGTATTTCTGATTGGCTTCTCTCTGAAGAGTGGTCAGGTCATAAAGCCCCGGCGCATAGGTCTTCTTCGGCTTTCTGGAAACCTTTGTTATGGTAAGGTTGCTTTTTCCTGCCTTTGTCTGGATCTCCTGGGCACGCTCCTTCTTAAAGGTGCGGAGCTTCCGCTTTTTCCGTCACGCCAGGTCCAGCGTACATTTCCCGCCTGCAGAGTGATCCCGTAATAATCCTCCGGCTTAAATTCCCGGATCTCCTGCTCTCTTCTTGCGATCATGGCAAGGGTGGGGGTCTGCACACGTCCGCAGGAAAGCTGGGCATTATATTTACAGGTCAGTGCTCTGGTCCCGTTCATTCCCACCAGCCAGTCCGCCTCCGCCCTGGCCTGTGCCGCACGGTAAAGATCATCATAATCATGGCCGTTTTTAAGGTGGGCAAAGCCGTCACGGATTGCTTTGTCCGTTACGGATGAGATCCACAGACGCTTGATAGGTTTATGGCAGTCTGCCTTTGCAAGGATCCATCTTGCTACCAATTCTCCCTCACGTCCGGCATCTGTGGCAATGATGATCTCCCCGATATCCTTCCTGTAAAGCTGGGTTTTCACCGCATTGTACTGCTTGGAGGTCTGGCGTATCACCACCAGTTTCATTTTCTCCGGCATCATGGGAAGCGTGGAAAGCTCCCATTTGGTATATTTTTTATCGTATTCTTCCGGATCTGCCAGTGTTACCAGATGTCCCAGGGCCCAGGTCACTACATAGTCTTTTCCTTCCAGGGTTCCGTTCCTCTTCTGACTGCAGTGGAGGACTCTGGCAATGTCTCTGGCAACGGATGGCTTCTCCGCAATTACTAATGATTTCATATTTTTTTCTTTCACCTCTTACTCTTTGGAGCCTGTTTCCTAATGGCTCCGGGGTTCAACTATTATAGCATGAAAAAAGCACTTCGTCCAGAAAAGGGCCGAAGCCTTTTTCCGTCGAAATGCTCTTTACTTTCATATTACTCTCAGCAGCTGTTCATGCACATTTTCCGCTGATCTTATAGCCCACTCCACGAACTGTTTCCACCAGATCTCCTGCCGGGCCAAGCTTCTGGCGAAGGGTACGGATATGTACATCTACGGTTCTGCTCTCCCCGTCGAATTCATATCCCCAGATCTGATTTAAAAGCTGTGTTCTGGAAAGAACCGTACCACTGTTTTCAGAAGGAGACAAAGCATCTCGTATTCTTTCAGTGTCAGATTCACAGGCTCCTGATCAACAGTTACCTCATGTCTTCCCGGACATACATAAAGATTTTCCATACGATACTCCTCTGCGCCATTGTCCTCTGATCTCCGAAGAAGGCACGTACCCTGGAGATCAGTTCCATCATGCGGAACGGCTTCGGAATGTAATCATCTGCACCGCTGTCCAGACCTACCACGGTATCAAACTCACTTCCTTTTGCAGTAAGCATGATCACCGGAAGTTTCCGCACATCCGGACGGATACGGATTTTTTTAAAATAGACAGTCCGTCTTCCTCCGGAAGCATAATGTCCAGAAGCACCAGTGAAGGGCAGTTCTTTTTCCAGCGCTTTCCAGAAAAGTGATGGCCGTTCAAAACCCTGTGCCTCCAGACCCTGACTGTTTAATGTATATACAACAAGTTCACGGATACTTTCATCATCTTCCACAAGATATATCATAATTTTCCTCCAGCTTCATTTTTCATCTGATACGTGCAAGTATAAGGTGCATTCGTAAAATCCAGCATAGAAAAAAAAGTTAAGTTTATGTAAAATATAGAAATCCTTAAGAAATTTTAATTTGTAAAAGCCAAACGTCAATGTTATGATAAAGCAGAGAGTTGTTTGGAGGTTTTTTATTATGTATTCTTTTATTGTGAATCCCAATTCAAGATCCGGTGAGGGACGTAATGTCTGGAACCGGCTTCGCAGCATCATGGAAAGTCAGGGGATCTCATATCAGTATTTTCTCACAGAATATGTGGGACACGCCACAGTACTGGCACGAAGGATCAGTGCTGCCGGAACACCGGAGGATCCGGTAACTCTGGTAACAGTAGGCGGTGACGGCACTATTTACGAAGTACTTACCGGGATCATTGATCTGTCTTCGGTTGTTTTTGGATTTATTCCGGTCGGGTCCGGCAACGATTTCTGCCGCAGTATGGGCCTGCCCTTTGATCCTTTTGAAGCGCTTCGCTCTATTCTTGAGAACAGACGGACCATTTTCATGGATGTTCCTGTTCTCCACCTTGGCAGCCATTCCTACCGTTTCGGCATCAGTGCAGGAATGGGCTACGATGCGGCAATCTGTCAGGAAGTCCTGATCACACCTGGCAAAAAATTTCTCAACCGTCTCCATATGGGTAAACTCATCTACCTTATGGTGGCACTGAAGCAATTTCTCTTCCTTACTCCGTCCCCGGTCACGATAACACTTGACGGAAACAAACCACAAACCTTCAGCAGGACTTGGTTTGCGGCTGTAATGAACCAGAAATATGAAGGCGGAGGCTTTAAATTCTGTCCCAGACGCCAGTCCGGAGGATGGTTTACTGGATGTGATCGTTATTGAAGGAATCTCCAAGCTGAAAATGCTGTTCTGCCTGCCGAGCGCTCTCTGGGGAAAACATACCCGCATTCGCGGTGTACATATTTTACAGTGCAGGAACGTACATATTACAAGTGCCCATTCCCTTCCTGTGCATAAAGACGGAGAATCCGGCGGAATCCAGCGTGAATTTTCTGTGACCATTGAAAAGAAACCTTTAAAAATCATAATGCCTGTGTTATAGTAGCAGGTAGATACTTAACAAAAAAGAAGCTTAAGGCTGACATCAGCCATACCTCAAGAAAAGGAGCGGCAAAATGTTGAGTAAAATAAAAAAATACAGGCACGGTTTTATCATAGCGATCTATTTCGTTGCCTATCTTATCCTGTTTGGATATCTGGAGCAGCGGCCTGTACGAGCCTACCATGTTGTACATACTGTTTTTGATGATATGATCCCGTTCTGCGAGATTTTTATTATTCCGTACCTTTTATGGTTTCCATATGTGGTAATGACGGTTGTGTATTTCCTGTTTCGCAATAAGAATAAAAAGGAATATTTCCAGCTGATCTTCAACCTGATGATGGGAATGACGGTTTTCCTTGTTGTTTCCTATATCTATCCGAACGTTCAGTATCTCCGCCCTGCGGTATTCCCCAGAAGCAACATCTTTACACGACTGGTGGCTGAGATCTATCGGACAGATACTCCCACCAATATCCTGCCAAGTATCCATGTATTTAATTCCCTGGCTGTTTATTTTGCCATTCATCACTGCCAGGCACTAAAAGACAGGAAATGGCTTCAGCGAGGAGCTCTGATCCTTTCTGTTCTGATCATCCTGTCCACCATGTTTATCAAGCAGCACTCCGTGATCGATGTATGTCTTGGTACCACACTGGCACTGTTCGGACATCTCCTGTTCTATCCACAGAGAGTGGAGGATTACGAGGAACAGCGTTCCCTATCTCATATGCGCAAGAAGAAGCCGGAACAGAATTTATAAAAAAAGCCCCGTTGGGGGCTTTTTTTAATTAAATCCATAAAACTTCTGACAGATCTTATAGGCTGCCACAAACATCTTTCTTCCACCTCTTCCGGGAAGATTGGACACCCTTCCGAAGAGACTTCTCCGAAGCTTCCGGTACAGTCCCATATTCTGGTCTTTGATGTAATCCTGCAGCTCCTGTTTTTTATCCAGGCATTCCTGCGTTGCAGCTCTTACCAGCATGATCGAAGAAACGGTTGTGATGATATCCAGATAGCTGAACATATAAGCACGAAGTCTGCGGTTGCTCACATTAGCCTTCAGATAGGCGTCCACCATCAGTTTGTTTACACGGATCTGCTGATCGATACGCTTGATCATCACTTTCTCATTGACAGACTGATCATCTCTTCCAATAAAATATCGATAGAAATTTACATCCAGATAATAGAGATTTTTTACATAGGGAAGCGGCTCAAACGCAAACAGGTTATCTACGTAGAACGTATGCTTCGGAAGCTCCATTCCACAGTCATGGAGAAGTTTTGTACGGTATATCATGGAATGCATAAGGAGATACTGGCCTTTTTTCATGTGGCGTACCTCATCCCATCCGAAAATCTGGTTTGTCGGAAAACAGTGTCTGTACTGCATGACCTTTTTGCGGGTAACTCCCTGCTTCTCATAAACGAAATTACTGATGAGAAGATCCACGGTCTCAGCCCCACGTGTCAGTTCATAAAGTGTTTTCAGGACCTCATAGTAGCGTCCTGATTTACCCAGTCATCACTGTCCACAACCTTGAAATAAAGTCCTGTTGCGTTTTTGATTCCTGTGTTGACTGCCTGTCCATGGCCGCCATTTTCCTGATGTATGGCTTTTACGATAGTTGGATATTTCTCGGCATAATCGTCTGCGATCTCGGCAGTACGGTCACTGGAGCCATCATCTACAATGATGATCTCCACTTCCTCTCCTGCGATCAGCAGGGAATTGATGCATTTTGACATATAAGCCTCTGAATTATAGCATGGTATTGCTACGCTCAAAAGTTTCATGTGTTTTCCTCCTTCATATATCTGGTGTATGCGCGAAACGCAGATGGTATTGCATATTTTTTATCGGATTCACTCTTATCCACAAACAGAAACTCCCCTTGCGGTGCTTCTTCCAGAGAGGATACAGCGATACGATAAGCACACATCCTCCATTCAATATGGGAAAAAATGTGCTTCGCATCCGGCAGTGCTTCGATCCGCAGTGGTTCCAGCCCCATGGCTTTTACCCGGGCAAGTGCTGCCTTCTCCGTCAGATGGCCTTCCACATTTGGAAGCTCATAAAGGCCTGCCAGAAGTCCTGTATCCGGACGTTTACGGATTGCTGTGCCTGCTCCGTCCTGAATCACAAGGACTGTTCTCTGTTCTGTCGTTCGAGATTTTTTGGGTGCTTTTACGGGAAGTTCTTCTACAGTGCCATGCTTTCTGGCAAGGCAGAAATGCCCCAGCGGACATTCTTCGCACTTTGCTTTTCCGTTTGGAACACAGACTACAGCTCCCAGCTCCATCATAGCCTGGTTGAAATCCCCGGGTCTGTCCTCTGACATCTGCTCTGTAAGGTCATTTTCCACCGATTTCCGTACAGACTGTTTCATGATATCTCCACGGTTTTCGGTAAGTCTTGCGTATACCCGCAGCACATTTCCATCTACTGCAGGGACTTTCTTTCCGTAGGCAATGGACGCAATGGCACCTGCCGTATATCTTCCTATTCCTTTTAACGAGAGAAGTGTCTCAAAATCCTCAGGGATCCTGCCTCCATATTCTTCCATGACCTGAACAGCCGCTTTCTGCATGTTGCGGACACGGCTGTAATAGCCAAGGCCTTCCCACAGCTTGATGATCCTCTCTTCCGGTGCCGCCGCAAGGGCTGCTACATCCGGAAGTTCCTGGATAAAGCGCTGAAAATAAGGTTTCACAGCTTCCACTCGGGTCTGCTGGAGCATGATCTCAGATACCCAGGTATAATAGGCATTGTCTTTATCTCTCCAGGGCAGGATCCTTTTGTTTTTATCGTACCATTTCAGAAGGGGTTCTGCAATGTTTTCAGGCATATCGTTTCCTTTCTATAATCTTACCGGTATCGGATCACAGATCTTTATGGAATCTTCCGTGATGGCACAGTCATAGGCCAGGATGTGGACACCGGCATCTGCTGCCGCCTTAAGTGTTTCTCCGAATTCCGGATGTGTCTCCCAGTTTGGTTCAAAATACCTTACATCCTTCATCTGGATCACCAGAAGAAGATACGCCTCATAGCCGTCAGCTGCTGCATGCATCAGCTCACAAAGATGCTTGATCCCCCGTTCTGTAGGTGCGTCCGGAAAACGCACGATATTATTTTCTTCCAGAGTGACGCCTTTTACCTCGATAAAAGCCTTTCGCTTCCCGGATTCCACATACAGGTCAAAACGGGAATTTCCGTATGTCTTTTCTCTCCTGACAGTCACTTTCTCCGGAAAAAGATTTCCGGCCGCCACCCACTCTTCTGCTGCTTTATTTGGGGCCTGGGAATCCATATTGATCCAGCGGCCCTCCTTGTTCACACTGATCAGATCGTATTTCGTTTTCCTGGCAGGATTGTCACTCTTTTCTAGGATCACTTCTGCTTCCGGAACAAGAAGCTCCCGGCATCTGCCCGTATTCTTCACATGGACCGTTTCCAGCTGATCCCCGATCTGCACATGAGCGATAAAACGGTTAGGTCTGTCTTTGAATATACCTCTGATCGTATTCTTATAATTCATAGTTTTTCCCTCGTAACCTTTACTATAACATAAAATCTTCAAAAGCGCAGTTGCTTTTTTTTCTTTTCTCATATAGAATTGTTTTGATGTTACTGAGAATTGAATGAACAGTAACTTGTTTTTGTACTATGTCCAGTACAAAGGGTTGCTTTTTTTACATATCATAGTTTTTTGGGGAGGTTTTTCTGATGGACAGTATTATTTTTGATGTTGACGGTACGCTCTGGGATTCCACCGGGATCGTAGCTGAGGCCTGGAGTGATTACCTTATCCATACGGAGCACATGGATACCGACGTAAGCGCCAAACGACTGATGGGGCTTTTCGGCCAGCTGCTGCCGGATATCGCAAAGGCTCTTTTCCCTGAGCTTCCGGAAGCAGAACAGCTTCGTATCATCGACGGCTGCTGCCAGGCAGAGCACGAGGCACTGCTTCGCAAATGTGCTCCGCTGTATCCGGATCTTGAGGAAACACTGAAGATTCTTTCCAGCCGTTTTCCTCTTTTTATCGTCAGTAACTGCCAGGCCGGATATATTGAAGTTTTCCTGAAATCCACAGGCTTCGGACACTATTTCAAGGGCCATCTCTGTCCCGGTGACACCGGCATGGCCAAAGCGGAAAATATCATGAAGATCCGCGAGGATAATAATCTTTCCGATCCGGTTTATATCGGTGATACTATAGGAGACTTTAATGCCTGCCGGAAAGCAGGAGTTCCTTTTATCTTTGCTGAATACGGTTTCGGTCAGGTGGATAAACCGGATTACCGGATCACCAGGCCTTTTGACCTTACGGAGATATGCAGATGAGTATGAAAAGATCAAAATCCATAGACCTTACTTCCGGTCCGATCCTGAAAACGCTTTCAGAGCTTGCTCTTCCTATCATGCATCTTCCTTCTTGGAACTGCCTATAATATCACAGATATGCCTGGATCGGGCTTCTGGGCTCCAAGCAGTTGCCGGTGTCGGTGTAGGCGGCATGTATGTGTGGCTTTCCCAGGGACTGGTAGCCCTTCCGAGAATGGGCGGACAGGTAAACACAGCACAGTCCTGCGGCCGGAAGGATTATAAAGAGGCACGTTCCTACGCGGCCAGTGCCCTGCAGATGACCATTCTGTTCGGTCTCTTATTTTCTGCAGCAAGTATTATATTTCTTGATCCTCTGATCGGATTTTTTAATCTGACAGACCCGGAAGCATATTCTTCTGCCAGATCTTATATGCTGATCACCTGCGGACTGATCATTTTTTCCTTCCTGAACCTGACTCTCACCGGACTTTTTACAGCCCAGGGAGATTCCAGGTCTCCGCTGATGGCCAATTTTCTTGGACTTGTGGGAAATATGCTCCTGGATCCGCTCCTGATCCTTGGCATTGGACCTTTTCCACGGCTTGAAACGGCAGGTGCTGCCATTGCCACAGTAACTGCACAGTTCCTGGTTTTTGCAGTACTGGTTTTCCGGATCTTTACTTCCGGGCTGGAAACAAATGTACTTCGTGAACTTCATCTTTTTTCACGTTTTCCGAGAAAATTTTATAAAAATATCTTCCGCATTGGTTTTCCAACCGCTATCCAGAGCATGCTCTACTGTATGATCTCCATGGTACTGACCAGAATGGTTTCCGCCTTCGGTGCTGCTGCCATTGCTGTCCAGCGTGTGGGCGGACAGATCGAATCCGTTTCCTGGAACACCGCGGACGGCTTTGCCTCTGCCTTAAATGCTTTTACCGCACAGAATTTCGGTGCAAAAAAATACGACCGCATCCGCCAGGGCTACCGTATTTCCTTTGGTATCCTGACAATCTGGGGCCTTATCATAACTGCAGCCTTTGTGCTGCTCCCACGCCCGATCTCCGGACTGTTTTTCCATGATCCGGAATCCCTTGGGATTTCTGTAAATTACCTGATCATCATCGGCTTCTGTGAGGCTTTCATGGCCATTGAGCTGATGACCATCGGTGCACTGTCCGGCCTTGGTATGACCAAGCTCTGCAGTATCATCAGTATTATCCTGACAGGGGCCAGAATCCCGCTTGCCATGCTGCTGACTCATGCGGGAATGGGACTTAATGGTATCTGGTGGGCACTTTCCCTTACTTCCATCGTAAAGGGAATCATCTTTACTCTGACATTCCGGCAGACCAGCCGAACGAAATTAAAATAAATACAGACAGAAAAACTCCCCGCGGATACCGGAGCCTGATCAGACAGGTTACCGTTTCACGGGGAGTTCTGCTTTTTTACCTAAAGGATAGTTCTGATACTTCTGATCATTTTTTGATACATTTTGTTCTGAGTACAAACAGAAATACCGCAAGTATCACAAACAGAATTACTACATAGGCGATCTTTGCTGCTACACTTGTGGTGAATGCGTCAACTCCTGTAGCCACTCCGATAAGTATCAGACAGATTCCTGAAACTTTTTCCATTTTTTTCTCATCGTACTTCTGGGCTCTGGCCTGTGTGTTTCCGCCTTTCATAAAAAAGGAACCGTGTCCGGTAAAAAGCATAACTCCTACTACCAGTGCTGCGATTGTAAGTATAAAGCTGAATGACTGATCAAACATAATATTTTCCTCCTGCTAAAGAACAGGAGCCACACACCGGATCACCGGCTGGCTCCTGTTTGTTTTTTGACTACTGATCCGATCAATAGAAACAGACGATCGGAACATTATACTGGATAATGTTGTAAAGCTCTCCCGCTTTATCCGGCGGCATATTGATACAGCCGTGGGAACCTCCGGTTAGATACCGATCGCCTCCAAAATACGGCTGCCAGTCTGCATCATGAATCCAATACCTCCGTTAAACGGCATCCAGTAGGTTACCGGCTGTTCATAGGAATAGGTTCCGTCTGCTTTCTTGGTGCCACGGAGTACATCCGGGCTCTTCTTATAATACAAGGTGAAGATTCCAGGAGGTGTTTTTCTCTTGGGATCACTTGCAAGTCCGGATACGATATCTGATTCAAAGATCACATTTCCATCCTGATAATACCACATATACTGTTCTGTAAGGTCCACTTCAATGTAGGTATTTCCCAGATCATTCACACCATAAGAATTGGCTCTCATGGAATAAACCGGCTCTCTGGTCGTCTGAGCTCCGGACTGGATCTCCTGGGTAAGCTGTGCCACCTCTCCGTCCTGATCGATCTTCCAGCCATATGCAGAACCGGAAACCGAAACGGTTCTTCCGCTTGTTGTCTGGAACTGTCGCTCTGTACCTACTGTATCATGATCCGCTGCAAGCTGTGCCACATAATCCACGATATGCTGTTTGAAGGATGCATCATCCTGGATCAGCTGGCCCTTTTCGTCAAACTGCAGCCAGTTCTTGATGGTGCTTCCATCAAGTGTTACTGTCTCATCTCCAAATGTGTAGGTGATGCTTGCCCTCGCAAAGTTATTATATGCATCCACCGTTGCCTGCAGATCTGCACTGTCGCTGGTCACATCTGCTTTCACATAAGCATCCGGGTTACTGCCAAGATCTACTTCCCCGTCATCGCTGCTGATAGCATCACTGATCATCTGATAGGCTTCTTTTACCTTCAGTTCACTTCCCACTGTCTCCGGCACGATCGTAAACTCGGAATCATTAAGCTTACGTACGCATTCTCCGGTGCTACCTGATTCTCTTTCTGGGCACAGTTCAGTGCTTTCACTTCTGACTCCAGCTTTGACTTGTCAAAAGCTGTCTGCTCACTGGCTGTGTAAGTCGTCTTTTCAAAAAATCCTCTCACCCATTCATAGGCTTCTGCGCTTTCAAAAGCTTCAGAACTTCCCCACTGGATATATAACGATAACTGATATCCGTTCCTTCTATCGTCTGCGGTTCCTGATCTCTGGCCTTTACCTGGATGGAATAGCCTTCCATTTTTTTTGCGATCTCCTGCTCAACCTCATATGCAGTCCTGTTGGAGCTGTCGATCCCGTTAATCGTTGTGCCTCAAAGAAATGACTGGTGTAATAATAAGATACTCCTGCATATGCACAGCCTGCCACTACCAAAACCATGGCGGCGATCATTCCGGTCACCTTCAGTGCCTTATGCTTTTTCTTTTCGGGTATAACAATAGGTTCAAATTCAGATTCATCGATAGGTACGTAGGTGATCTTCCTTGGCCTTGCTGATTTCGAAGGTCGTGCCGACTTGTGAGCAGCTGATCTGTTATTTTTATTTTCAGGCTGAGGCTCTCCTGCAGTATCACTGACGATCTTTGCCATGGCATCATTGATCCTGTCCTCGATATCCCTCTTTTCATCGTTGCTCATATTTATTCACCTCTATGTTCATGTGCCTTTAAAAAAGGCATCTTTCCATTGATACTTTCTGGTCTTACTCACCAGCTTTTTCATTATATCATTACTTTCCGGAATTGCATCTCATTTCACGGTTTTTTTATAACTTATTTGTACCGTACAGCTTCCGCGCCATATCTTTCATAACATAGAAATACATTACCCAAAGGAGCACTGACGCAAAGATCCAGGCCACCGGACTTGCAAGACAGGTACCGATATAGCTGCTTTTTCCGGCTGCAATGGTAGCGGTGATCCCTCTTCCTGCAAGCTCAGCCACACCGGCCATCATAGGAAGAAGACCATATCCCATTCCCTGGATCCCGTTTCGCAGTACATTGACAAAATACAGAGGAATAAAAAACAGTGCCACACATTTTACATAGATTGCTACCATAGGAAGCACTTCTTTAATGTTATCTGAGATAAACAGATATGCGAAATATTTTCCCGCAAAGAACAGAAAACCACCAACAACAACAGAATATACAATTCCTATAAAATGCGAAGCTCGAAAACCTTCCCGCACTCTCTCAAGCTTTCCGGCTCCGATATTCTGTGCATTGTAGGTAGCGCTGGCAGTTCCCTGTGCCACAAATGCCTGGGTGAAGATCTGCTCGATCTTACTTCCTGCTGTAAACGCCGCCACCGCATAGGAGCCAAGCATATTTAAGGCGGACTGTACCATCATGGTTCCGATCGCGTGATAGAATACTGCAGTCCCATTGGGATTCCCACACCGATCTGCTTGGCTGCGAGGTTACGTCTGAAATACCAGTCTTCTTTTTTCATACGGAGCTCCGGCACAAACTTCCAGATATATACCAGACATAAGACTCCTGAAACTCCCTGGGAAATAATGGTAGCCCAGGCTGCTCCAGGCGCTCCCAACTTAAACACGATGATAAATACAAGGTCAAGCACAATATTCAGCATTGCAGATAAGATCAGAAAATACAGTGGTACCTTACTATTTCCCAGTGCACGGAGGATACTGGCCAGGATATTATATAATGCCTGGGCAAAAATCCCTCCGCAGATGATCATAACGTAAGCATATGCATCCTTGAAAATATCATCCGGCGTATGCATAAATTTCAGAAGTGCATGCATACCTGTCATGCTGACTGCTGTCATCACTGCCGAGACCAGCGCTGTCAGGATCAGTGCATTTCCCACGGTCTGACGCATCTCATCCATTTTTCCCGCACCGTACTTCTGTGCAGTCAGTACGGTAAAACCGGCAGTAAGTCCAGAAGAAAGCCTATGATCAAAAAGATGATAGTTCCTGTTGAGCCAACTGCCGCCAGTGCCTTTGTTCCTACAAATTTTCCTACAACCACCGCATCTACCATATTGTAGAACTGCTGAAATACATTACCGATAAATACCGGGATCGTAAATCCCAGGAGCACTTTTACCGGTTTTCCCTGCGTCATGTCTGTTTTCATGAAATCTTCCTTCCCCCCATTTAATTTGATCGTTCATAAACTTTGTGCTGCTTTTTGTTATTCTTTTTATTATTCTTTCTGTAACTTTACAGTTGCTCAAAAGTTACCTGTTTTTATGTATCAGAGGGATTATAGTTGAAATGGAATGATTTTACAAGATGATTTTGAAAATTTTTTTCATGTGTGGAAGCAGGAACGATCGGATAAAAAAACCCGGCAGATCCGTAAAAATCTGCCGGGATTCCGTGAAACTTATTTATTTCTCAACAAGAAGAGACTCTCCTGTCATTTCCTTCGGCTGCTCCATACCCATAAGCTGGATCAGAGTCGGAACGATATCTGCAAGACATCCGTTCTCACGAAGTGTGTATTTCGGATCTGCGTTTACAAGGATAAACGGTACCGGGTTAGTTGTATGAGCTGTCCATGGCTCACCTGTTTCATAATTTACAAGCTGCTCTGCGTTACCATGGTCAGCGCAGATAAAGAGCTGTCCGTCAACCTCTTTGATTGCCTCTACAGCCTTACCAACACACGCATCAACAGTCTCAACAGCCTTGATCGCAGCTGCCTCAACACCTGTATGGCCAACCATATCCGGGTTCGCAAAGTTGATGATGATCACATCATATTTGTCAGATTTGATCGCCTCTACAAGCTTCTCGCAAACCTCCGGTGCACTCATCTCCGGCTGCATATCGTAGGTCGGAACCTCGGGGATTTTACAAGGATTCTGTCCTCTCCTTTGTTTGGTTCCTCAACACCACCGTTGAAGAAGAATGTAACATGTGCATATTTCTCTGTCTCGGCGATACGTGCCTGTGTCATATCGTGAGCTGCAAGGTACTCACCGAAGGTATTGTGAAGAAGAACCTTGTGGAATGCTACCAGCTTATTCTGGATGGTATCATCATACTCTGTGAAGCATACGAATGTGGTATCCAGTCTCTTTGCTCTCTCAAAGCCCTTAAAATCGTCATCACAGAAAGCTCTTGTGATCTCTCTTGCACGGTCCGGACGGAAGTTGAAGAATACAACGGAATCCTTATCGGAAATAGTTGCAACCGGTTTGCCGTCCTTCTCGATAACAGTCGGAAGCACAAATTCATCTGTCTTGTCATCATCATAGGAAGCCTGAACTGCTGCTGCAGCATCTGTTCCCTTTACGCCTTCGCCCTGTGTAAGAGCTTTATATGCAAGCTCAACACGATCCCAGCGGTTATCACGATCCATTGCATAATAACGTCCGGAGATCACACCGATCTCACCAACGCCGATCTCTTTCATTTTGGCTTCCAGCTGCTCTACAAACTCTTTACCGGATGCAGGCGGTGTGTCACGACCATCCAGGAAGCAGTGTACGTAAACTTCTTGAGTCCCTCTCTCTTTGCCATCTCAAGAAGTCCGTAGAGATGTGTATTGTGGCTGTGTACGCCACCGTCAGAAAGAAGTCCCATAAAATGGATCGCGGAATCGTTGTCTTTTGCATTCTTCATAGCAGAAAGAAGTGCCTCATTCTTGAAGAAATCGCCGTCCTGGATCTCTTTTGTGATCCTTGTAAGCTCCTGGTATACGATACGGCCTGCGCCCATGTTCATATGACCAACCTCGGAGTTACCCATCTGTCCGTCCGGAAGACCTACCGCAAGACCGCTGGCATTGCCTTTTACAAACGGATAATCTTTCATGAGTCCGTCCATAACCGGTGTTTTTGCCTCATATACAGCATTTCCGTCATGTCTGTCATTGAGTCCGTATCCATCAAGGATCATTAAAACTGTTGGTTTTTTGCTCATAATTTTCCCCTTCTTATCTTTGATCGAAAATCTGTCCGGCACAGCTCTTCAATGATTCTGAAACCCTCTGTACCATTCAGGATTCTTTTGTTTTCCATTTTATATAGTACCAAAATCCAGAAATTTTGCAACGTTTTCTTTGACAAAAATTTGTCTGTTTCCAATTTCCTGACAACTAATGCGGCTGATCTGTAAATTTACGCGAAAGATATTATTTCTGGTATACACGGATCATAGAAGAAATCTTTCTTACAGATGCGCTATTTTCCAGCTCTTCCTTGACCTTAAAGAAAGCGCCCTCACTTACAAGTTTAGTGATCACAACAACCTCTGCAGTATCCGGTCTCTTGCTTTCTTTCTGCATGATCTGTGCCACGCTTGCCTGATATTTTGCAAATGCTCCAGGATCTCAGCCAGCACACCGCAGCGGTCCTCTACCTGCAGGCGGAGGAAATAGCGGTTATGGGTATCTGCCATATCTTTTACCGGAAGTGTCTTATAGCAGGTGCAGCCTACTCTTCCGCAGCAATCTGCCTTCATATTACGAACTACCTCAAATACATCACCGGCGACCGCACTTGCTGTAGGAAGCTCACCTGCTCCACGTCCATAGAACATGGTATCTCCTACTGCATCTCCGTGTACAAAAACTGCATTATAAGAATCATTGACGGATGCAAGGGGATGCTCTGCCGGGATCAGCATCGGGCAGACATAGGCCTCAACGCCGTCCTCCTGACAGCGTGCAACACCCAGAAGCTTGATCTCGCAGCCCATTTCTTTTGCGTAACGGATATCCTTTGCCGTGATCTTTGTGATTCCTTCTATATGAACATTATCAAGGGTAACTCTGGAATTGAAGGCAACTGATGCAAGGATGGCAACCTTTCTTCCTGCATCAATTCCTTCGATATCTGCAGTAGGATCCGCCTCTGCATATCCAAGCTCTGTAGCAAGCGCAAGTGCATCTGAAAATTCCATTCCTTCCTGGGACATCTTGGTAAGGATAAAGTTCGTAGTTCCGTTTACGATTCCCATACTTCCGTTACATGGTTGGCCTCAAGACTGTTCTTCAACGGGCTGATGATCGGGATTCCTCCGGCAACTGCTGCCTCAAACAGAAAATCCTTCTGTGCTGCCCTGGCAGTTTCCAGGATCTCTTTTCCGTGGACTGCGATCAGATCCTTATTTGCAGTTACAACGTTCTTGCCGGCTTTCAGTGCTGCAAGGATATAAGTACGTGCCGGCTCGATTCCACCGATCAGCTCGATCACAATATCAATGGAAGGATCTCCCTCAATATCTGCCCAGTCCGTTGTAAGAACAGAAGGATCATCTACCTTCCCGGATGCTTTCTCAAGGTTACGCACCAGGATCTTTGTGATCTTTACCTGGCATCCAAGCTTAGCTGTCATTTCCTGCTCCTGGCTTTTGATCACTTTATATACACCGGTCCCTACTGTTCCGAGACCAAGAAGGGCCGCATTTACGACTTTTTCGTTCATTTTCTGATGTCCCCTTTCCGTTTTTTCCAATTTTATCAGAGTAACTCCTATGTTATGGCAGAAAACGCTTTTTGTCAAGTTCCGGCAGAGGAAGCAATTCCAGCCAGCTGCCAAAAAGTCCGGTGATCAGCTCCTGCACCATAGCTTTTGACTGTGGTTCCAGTTTATCCAGCTGGCGCACCATGCAGCCAGACTTTTCAGACCACCTTCCTGGATTTGGGAAATGGTATCTGCTCCGGTTGCTTCCAGCACAGAAAAGAGTTCCCCGATGAGATGCTCTCTCTGCTTTTCATCCATATGGTCGATCCATTTATGAAGACTTCGGTCTGACGCCGCAGCTCTTCTTGTCAAACTTTCTTTCTCTATAAAGGATGGCCCCATTACCTCCCAGGTAAAAGCATCATGCTGCAGGATTCCCTTCTGTGTACTGGCTACGATCAGCGGATCTTTCTGGTGGCTGAGCAGCATCCCGATCACAGATGCCTCGGGAATGATACGAGTGACTTTTGGCAAAACCCTTTCCACTCTTCCGGGACTGAAAAATCCTTCCGGAAAACCCGGACCATCATTATCATAGACAGAAAGAATCTTTTCCTGCAGGATGTCACTGCACTGCATCGCTGCATACATAGCCAGATTTCCGCCTTTGGAATGACCGCCGATCCGCAGCATGGACTGTATATAAGTTCCATGCGTTTCCAGATATCCCAACGCCTTTCTGTGCGAAGGAACAACTCCGTTGCTTAAGTTAAAATCCTCCTTCCATCCCACAATGGTATCATCGGTTCCCCGAAAGGAAATATATGTGGTTCCATCATCCAGTCCTATAGTCACTGCCGCAAACTGCTGAGCCTGACTGGAAAGGATTTCATTGACAAAGCCCCCTACTGTACATTTCCGGAATCTCTCCGCACAGGCCATTTTTTCAAGGAGCACCGGTGTATTCTGCAGAAATGCACTTTCTGCTTTCAGATCCTTCTTCATTTCCTGTCTGGAAAAAGCCGCAAAGAGTTCTTCTACAGAAAGAGTATTTCCGTTTTTTACTTCTGCCATCTCATCCAGATCAAGATAGGAAAAACACGCCAGTATCAGATTGTCAACTTCATTAAAGGGTGACTGCTCAAAGGTAAGATCTCCTCTCCAGTCAAGATAATCCAGAATATTCCCCATAAAATCCTCCGCAAATGATCATATAAGCGTCTTACGCACAGCTGCAGGCTTTCTTTCTATTATAATACGTAACGGCTGCATCACAGCACAGCCATCTGATGCGTTTCTGCCGTTATCGGATAACCATTTTCTGAAACGACATACCCTGCCAGATATTTATTGTTATCATACCATAAATCCTGATCATTTGCGCCTTTCATCCATTTTTTTTCTGAGATAAAGGATGTAATGAATGCAGCCGCAGGTAAAAGCCGGAAACAGTATCGACAGGCCTGCTGCTGACATCATATAGATCACTGCCCCTTTTCCGTCATCCGGTGTTCCTGCCACAAAACAGTAGAACATGGTAGCTGAAAAATACAGTGTGATCACCACTGAAATTAAGATTTTAAAAAACTTCCTCATTGCTTCTCCTTTCTGTAGTGTCGATATAAGGACACTGTTGTGATTCCAATTTTACCTTCATAATAAGATTAATTCAAGGATGAATCGGACAGGATATATATATGATAAAATATGACAGATTTTGGGTCACGATGAAGGAGCGTGGGATCACTCAGTATGATCTTTATGAACATTACCAGATCACCCGTTCACTTCTGGACAGACTTCGAAAAAATAAAAATGTTGAAATTTATACCATAGACAGGCTGTGTTCCATTCTCCACTGCGAGATCGAGGACATTGTGGAACACGTTCCCGAGCCTGACGAAAGGAACGAACATACAGAAAAAGCTTCAGAGAAAAACAATCCTTACTCTGAAGATAAGAAAAACTCTCTCTGACTGTGATCAGATGCAGCTTTTTTTGTTGGCTGTGCTATCCGTGTCAGGGAGAGTTTTTCTGGTTTTTTTATAAAAAGATATAAAAAAGGGGCCGAAGCCCCTTTTTAAGTGAATCTTATTTGTAGTTTACGATCTTTCCGAAATCTGGTTTCAGGGAAGCGCCGCCTACAAGACCGCCGTCGATGTCAGCCTGAGCGAATAAGTCAGGAGCTGTTGCAGCGTTTACAGATCCGCCGTACTGGATACGGATCTCTGCTGCTGTAGCGTCATCATAGATCTCAGCGATGCATTTACGGATATCAGCGCAAACCTCCTGAGCCTGCTCTGTTGTAGCTGTCTTACCTGTTCCGATAGCCCAGATACGTCTGAGCATCGATCGATGTACAGCTACGTACGTCTGAGCATCGATCGATGTACAGCTACGTACGTCTGAGCATCGATCGATGTACAGCTACGTACGTCTGAGCATCGATCCG
>ENA-OQIO01000358-OQIO01000358.1-human-gut-metagenome-genome-assembly--contig:-NODE-358-length-24818-cov-3.020696_pt1 | contig 24818 bp, 26 predicted proteins | sample MGYA00242573_ERZ504737 | MGnify/ENA primary metagenome ERZ504737 (study PRJEB26092, sample SAMD00036203) | human gut metagenome | host: Homo sapiens | study: EMG produced TPA metagenomics assembly of...
GATGCTGGAACTTTTACAAAAAGTACAGACACCGGTACTGTTCGTATCACACAGCCGGATGAAGTCTATCGACTGTGTGATACGGTCAGCTGTATTCATCAGGGGCGGATGGAAGTGATCGAACCGGTAAAAGAATTTTTCCGGAATCCGAAGACGAAGACGGCGGCACTTTTATCCGGATGTAAGAATATCTGCGCGGTGGAAGCTATGGAAAGCCACAGAGATGGAAACTGGTTGTGGGCATCGGACTGGGGAGTTGGCATCCGGGTATCGAAAGAAGCTTTACAGGCACGGACCATCGGGATCCGCGCCCACTTTTTTACAAAGGAAAAACCGTCGGAAGGATGTTACAGTGAGTTCCCGGTGGGAGAATACCGAATTATGGAAGATCCCTTTGAATGGAATGTTTCCTTCCGAAAAGACAGATCCTGCGAGTGGCTGCAATGGAAAACAGCGAAAACGGACTGGGATCCGTCGGAGGGTGTGCCGGAAAAATTGTATGTGAAAGAAGAAAATCTGTTGTTGCTGGACATCGATACAGATAACAGAAGATGAGAGAAACAGCCAATGGATCAGGGAGCGGGCCTGAAGAACATTCTGATGACTGCCAGGAGAGCAATCACAGTTTCTTCAGGCATTTTTTCTCATCGATTTCCACAAGAATAATATCTTCCCCGATCTGACAGATGCATTCCCAGGGGATACAGAATTCGCTGTCTCTTCCGAGAAAACAGCAGAATTTTCCGGGGCCTGGGATGATGATGGCAGAAATCCGTCCGCTGCAGGGATCAAATTCCACATCCACAGGACAGCCAAGGGTTTTACAGTTGCAGGTATTGATGACTTCTTTTTGTTTCAGATCAATAATTCGCATAAAAAACCTGATTTTTATACTTCTTTTATATTAATTATATGTTTTGTGGTTAATTGTCTTGACGGTAAGTTTACGATTATATTATGATGGGAAAAGATAAAGCATCCACTGTGTGAGGAGATACAGGAGTGATGAAAGTTACAGGAAAATAAGAAAACTGTGAGACAATTGAACGGGAAAATAAGAGGATACAGAAGAATACCGGACAATCAGAGGCAGTTTGCGGAAAGAGAAGGATGAAATATGAAGTGTCCGTTTTGTAATCAGGATAATACCCGGGTTGTGGATTCACGCCCGGCGGATGACAACACTGCCATCCGGAGAAGAAGAATGTGTGATGCGTGTGGAAAACGATTTACCACTTATGAGAAAGTGGAGACGATTCCGTTGATCGTGATCAAAAAAGACCAGAACAGGGAACAGTTTGACAGATCCAAGATAGAGGCCGGTGTCCTTCGTGCCTGCCACAAACGGCCGGTATCAGCAGAACAGATCCACCGGCTGGTAGATGATGTGGAAACAGAGGTGTTTAATCTGGAAGAGCGTGAGATCCCAAGCTCTGTGATCGGAGAAATCGTGATGGATAAACTCAAAGATCTGGAAGCGGTTGCCTATGTCCGTTTCGCTTCTGTGTATCGGGAGTTTAAAGATGTGAATACCTTTATGGATGAACTGAAAAAAATCCTGAAATAGCATATAAATCATAAGGATTCCGGGTTTGACAAAAAGAAGGTAATGAGCTACAATTGAAAAGATATATAATCACTGAATTAGTGTGCTAAAGTAAAAGAAAATAAAAACGAATGGAGGCAGATACAATGAAGACTTTTGATAAATCTTCCAAACTGGATAACGTATTATACGATGTAAGAGGACCCGTGGTGGACGAGGCGGCCAGAATGGAAGCGGATGGTCTCAGTATTCTGAAACTGAATATCGGTAATCCGGCTCCATTTGGATTTAATGCACCGGAAGAAGTTATTCTGGATATGAGACAGTCATTGTGGGAATGTCAGGGATATTCAGATTCCAAGGGACTGTTTTCCGCAAGAAAAGCAATCATGCAGTACTGTCAGTTAAAGAAAATTCCGGGTGTGACGATGGACGATATCTATACAGGTAACGGTGTCAGCGAACTGATCAATCTGAGCATGCAGGCACTGTTAAATGATGGTGATGAGATCCTGATCCCGGCACCGGATTATCCGCTGTGGACAGCAACAGCTACACTGGCTGGTGGAAAAGTCGTACATTATATCTGCGATGAAGAGTCCGACTGGAATCCGGATATCGCGGATATCAGAAGCAAGATCACAGACAGAACAAAAGCAATTGTTATTATCAACCCGAACAATCCGACCGGTGCGCTGTATTCCAAAGAGATCCTGGAAGAGATCGTGAAAGTGGCAGAAGAATTCGGACTGATCATTTTCTCAGATGAGATTTATGACCGTCTGGTGATGGATGGACTGAAACATATTTCCATCGCATCGATTGCACCGAAAAATGTATTCTGTGTGACGTTCAGCGGTCTGTCCAAATCTCATATGATCGCAGGATTCCGTGTGGGTTGGATGGTATTGAGCGGTAATAAAAAAGCGGCAGCAGGTTATATCGAGGGAATCAAGATGCTTTCCAATATGCGTCTGTGTTCCAATGTACCGGCTCAGTCGATCATTCAGACCGCACTTGGTGGCTATCAGAGTGTGGAAGAGTATCTGCAGCCGGGTGGAAGAATCTATGAACAGAGAGAAGTCATCTATAAATTGTTAAACGATATCCCGGGTGTATCAGCGAAGAAACCGAAAGCAGCATTCTACATTTTCCCGAAACTGGATGTGGAAAAATTCAATATCTACGACGATGAGAAATTTGCCCTGGATCTGCTGAGAGAAAAGAGAATCCTGATCGTGCATGGTGGCGGATTCAACTGGGGACAGCCGGATCATTTCCGTGTGGTATATCTGCCGAGAGTTGCAGATCTTGAGAAGGCGACAAAGAAACTGGGAGAATTTCTGGATGGATATCATCAGAAATAGAAAAAATGTTATGGATATACAAAAAAGAGAGAAGATGGAACTTTTATGGAGTTCTGAATTCTCTCTTTTTTGTATATCCATAATTAGTCCGGTGGACCAATCTTGATTTAAAGTTCATGTTTATTCCTGTACATGATCCAGTCCCTGTGCGAGAATAGTTGCCACATGCGTGTCAGCCAGAGAGTAATATACGGTTTTCCCATCTCTTCGGAATTTGACCAGCGCCGACTGCTTTAACACACGTAACTGATGGGAGATGGCACTCTGTGTCATACCCAGAAGTTCTGCGATGTCGCAGACGCAAAGTTCACCACCGGATAATGCATATAGAATGCGGATTCTGGTAGGATCCCCGAACACTTTGTAGAGGTCTGCCAGACGGTATAATGTCTCATCAGCGGTGCTTCCATCGGAAGATGCGGATGATGATGGTGGCAGATGTCACAGGTTTCTATCTCGCTGTTTGCGGAGGTATGTATGTGTGGTTGCTGTAGTGTCTGTTTCATTCCTTTTCACCAATTCCTTACTATACTGTTTCAGTCCTTTCGGACTGTTTCTTTTTTGATCATTACCATTATGTCTGCCTTTTAGTTTAACGGAAAAACCAGATTTGGTCAAGGTGTAAGAATCATACCTTTTATCGGGTAAGGTTATGAAAGGCTGACCTTTTTGAATGTTCGGTCACGAAAAAAACACCGGATCGGAGTCCGTGCTTACACGTCTCGTGACCCGGTGTGAGTCAGATCAGGAATTGATCAGCAGTATAAAAGTCTTAGAAATTCAGAGTAAAGGTAAATGTCAGTTTGTCCTGATCTACCCGATATTTTTTTGCCAGAGCAGGACCACAGCTGTTAGAGCCACAACCGGACATATATCCATCCAGGCACAGCACTGTGTACGGAGATTTTTCCAGTTCGAAGCTGTGTGCTTTTGTAGTCAGTTCCTCCTGTGTGTACCGGGATGCATTAAAACTGAAGTTCTGTGTACCGGATACCAGCAGAGAACGATGATCGGAAGTGGTCAGTGCCAGTCCGGAGCAGTTCCAATGGCTTCCGTTTTCCTGCGGACGCAGATAATCTTCATGGAGACTGTCTACATCAGAGATATAAAGCCCAAGTTTTGCATCGTGATGTTTGTCCGGATAACTTTCAATCGGGCCATAACCGAAATAAGTAACATCGGCAAAGGTCGGTTCCAGAAACAGGCGCAGACCGAAACGAGGCAGGAACGGCATCTTTGGCAACGGAGTTTTTGCAAGCGGTACGTGAACCGGTTTTCGCTCACCGTCTACGGTAACGGTCAGAGTACCGTCTTTGGCAACTTTCCATGTAATAGTTCCCTCGATGATCCTCTGCAGATATACGGCCGCCAGAGAATAGGTGGAAGTGATCGTTACACCGTCTTCGTCCTTAGTCCATTCAGTAGCATAAATTTTTGTGCGTGCTCTGTCGTAGCCTGCAGCTTCCCATTCCCAGCGGATCCGGCGGTCATTATCCATCGGTGCACGCCAGATATTTAACTGGATCGGCTGAGCAATCAGGTTTTTCTGATCTTTTACAAGAGCAGTGAAAGTTCCTTTCCACTTGTCATAGACGTAACGGAAAGCAGAGCCGCTGACTACCAGTTCGTTTTCCAGATCCTCTACAGATACAGCAGATGCAGCAGATGCGGTCAAAGCACCGGAAGCTTTGGCAACAGCGGCGATAGCACTTGTGGTATCGGTAGAAAAGATCAGCTGATCATGACCGGCTTCATATCCTGACGGGGTCAGCAGAGCATCTTCTTTTTGCAGATAATGCAGGGTAACGATGGTATTGGCTTCTACAGTTACAGCAAATGGTAATGTAATCGTTACTTTTTCTTTTGCCGGGCAGTCTACCGGATCCAGTGTACCGGAAAGAACAGTCATACCGTCTTTTTGTACATCGTAAGTGATTGTAAATCCATCTTTGATATTGGTATAATCCAGTTTGTTATCTAGTTCGACCAGTCCTTTGGAAGTATCCAGCAGAGTGGCACGGATTGGACGGGCTACATTTTTATGTTCCAGAAGACCGGTATGTGGGGTACGATCCGGGTATACCAGACCATCCATACAGAAGTTTCCGTCATGTATTTCCTCGTTCCAGTCACCGCCGTAGAAGAATTTATCTTTGCCTTCGATGGTCTTACCCATATAGACGGAGTGGTCACACCATTCCCATACGAAACCACCGATATAACCGGGATATTTGTAGAGACGTTCAAAATAAGCCTCCAGATCTCCAGGTCCGTTACCCATAGCGTGGCAGTATTCTACTTCGATAAATGGTTTTTTACCTTCTTTAGAGCAGAATTCATCGATAAATTCCACCGGTGCATACATCCGGGAGAAGACATCCAGATCATGTACATCGTTGACATAATCGGTGTTGGTCTGCTGCCAGATACTGTTCTCATAGTTCAGGACACGATCTGGGTCGTAAGATTTGATCCATGCGGCGGCTTTTTCCAGATTAGGACCGTATGCACTTTCATTTCCCATGGACCAGGAGAAGACGCTGGAGCAGTTTTTGTCTCTGTGAACCAGGTGTTGGATACGATCTACGACAGCGTTTTCATAAGAAGGATCGCGCATCAGATAGCCATAGCTTTCTTCGTACTGTACTTCTCCCATATCGACATGTTCACTCTTACTTCCGTAGAGTGTGGTACATCCGTGGGATTCCAGATCTGCTTCATCCATAACATAAAAACCGTATTTGTCATACATCTGTGTGGCCCATGGAGCATTTGGATAATGGCTGGTACGGATCGCATTGATGTTATGTTCCTTCATCAGCTTTAGATCAGTCAGAAGCTGTTCCCTTGTGACTGCAGCTCCGGTAAACGGATTGCTGTCGTGGCGGTTGGTACCTTTGATCTTGAAGTTCACACCGTTGATATAGATGACATTTCCTTTGATATCGATCCGGCGAAGGCCGACTTTCTGAGCGATCACTTCATCCGGTGTGGAAAGAATCAGCGTATACAGTGCCGGATGTTCTGCATTCCACAGATCCGGATCATCTACGGCAAACCGCACTTTTCCGTCAGAAGGAGTGGCAGCAGCAGGAAATCTCCGTCTGGTGCATACAGCTTTGCAGTGACGGAAGGAGAACCACAAAGTTCCAGATCGACCAGAATCTCAGCTTTGGTAAGATCCTCGCTTACCGGTGTATGGACAAAATAATCACGGATATGATCCGCCGGACGAACCAGCAGGTAAACGTCGCGGAAGATACCGGTAAAACGAAGTTTATCCTGATCTTCCAGATAGGTTCCGTCACACCATTTTAAAACCAGGACAGTCAGGCGGTTATTGCCGGCGGTTACTTTGTCAGTAATATCGAATTCACTTCCAGAATGGGAAATCTGACTGTAGCCGACGAAAGCTCCATTGATCCATACATAATAGCAGGAGTCCACGCCGTCAAAGTTCAGATAAATTTTCTGCGCCGCTTCTTCTTCAGTCAGTGAAAATTCTTTCACATAGACACCTGCCGGGTTGTCATCCGGCACATAAGGCGGATCGAAAGGAATCGGATAGCGGACATTGGTATACTGATTCTGATCGTATCCAAGGATCTGCCAGCAGCTTGGAACCGGGATGGTATCATAGCCTGTAGTATCCGCAGCTTTTTCCGTGCATCCTTCAGGAACCTGGTGATAGCTTTCATAGAATTTAAATTTCCAGTCGTCACCATTTAAAATGATTGCCCGGGAAGCCTTCAGCATGTCTGCGCCGTTGGCTTCTGCTTCTTCTCTACATGGAACATAGTAGGCACGAAGCGGTTCTGTTCCGATGTGTAAAGAGGAAGGATCCTGAAAATAATTTTGCAGTTTCATAAGAAAAACCCTCCTTCTAAAAGGTGCAATGTTTAGTTATATGCACCTGATATATCTATTTTAATCGGTCAATGTCAGAAAAACAAGAGAAACAAGCTGATGTTTCAGACTTTTCTGCTATGTATGTGTGGCGGTTGACACAATGCTGTCTTACGATAACCGGAAGATCACAGTTTCGTATGGCTTCAGTGTTAAAATATCATCTTCCGGGCAAATATCATGTTCCGGATAATTAGATAAAAGTACTGAAGTATCCAGCTGCAGACCGGTTCCGGTATACTGGAATTTCTGCACATCCTGCGAAAAATTATGTACAGCGAGCCAGGTTTCATCCTGATAACTTCTTGTATATGCAATCACCGGTCCGTCCTCCGGGCAGCAAAGCTGCAGATCACCGTGTGCCATGACAGGGTGTTCTTTCCGCAGAGAGATTAGTTTCTGATAAAAACGAAAGACAGAAGAATCATTTGCCATCTGACTGGCTGCGTTGATTTCGTTATAGTTGGGATTGACACCGAGCCATGGTGTATGATCGGAAAATCCACCATTTAAACTGTCATCCCACTGCATCGGTGTCCGTGCGTTATCGCGACTGATTCGTTGAGCTTCTGCCAGTGCTTTTTCGGGAGTAATCCCCTGTTCCAGCATGGTATGGTAGGCATTTTTGGTATCAATATCGTCATAATCTTCAATGGAAGGATAAGCAACATTGGTCATACCAAGTTCCTCCCCCTGAAAGACAAAAGGAGTTCCCGGGAGCGTATGGAGGTAGGATGCCAGCATTTTTGCGGAGACTTCCCGGAAGGTTGTATCATTTCCGTAGAGGGAAACCTGGCGTGGCTTGTCGTGATTACTTAAAAATCGTGCCCACCAGCCGTCTTTTTTCAGCAGTTCATAATCGTGACGAAGATCCCGTTTCATTTTTTCCGGTGACCAGGTTTGAATCTCCACGATCGGCGGTACAAAAGGAATTGCCATGTTAAATTCTTCACTGGCAGCACTCGAGTAATGGATAGCATCCTGATCGTTATTAATATTAACCTCGCCGACACTCATCAGATGGTCGGGTGTCATGGTTTTTGCAACCATTTCCCGGATATAACGATGTGTTCCTTCCAGGTTCACACAGGCGACAGTACCAAACTGTTCGTTTGGATTGGCACGGCCATCCAGTCCTTTGTCCAGATAACTGATGGCATCGATGCGGTAGCCATCCACGCCTTTATCGTTCCAGAAGCGGATAATATCAAAGATTTTTTCTTTTGTCTCCGGATTGTCCCAGTTGAGATCCGGCTGTTCTTTTGCGAAGAAATGCAGATAATACTGTCCACGCTCCGCTACATATTCCCAGGCACTGCCGCCAAACACAGACATCCAGCCATTCGGTGCACCACCATCAGGAGCAGGATCTCTCCAGATATAATAATCACTGTAGGGGTTGTTGCAGGATTTTCTGGATTCCTGAAACCAGATATGTCTGTCAGAAGAGTGATTCAACACCAGATCCATGATAATTGCAATCCCCCGCGCATGAGCCCGTCCCGGAAAGTATCCCAGTCCTCCATGGTTCCGAATTCTTCCATGATGGAGGTATAATCGGAAATGTCATATCCATTATCCACATTTGGTGAAGCGAACACCGGTGACATCCATACCGCATTGATGCCAAGTTCCTGCAGATAATCAAGTTTTTCAATCATTCCTTTCAGATCTCCGATTCCGTCATGGTTGCCGTCTTTAAAACTTCTTGGATAAATCTGATAGATCACCAGATCTTTATACCAGTCTTTTTCGTGTTTCATTTCGTTCTCCCTTCGTTTTTTTGCATAAATATTAGGTGAGTTTATTATATTCTATTGTGCAAAAGAGCAAGATGAAGTCGTTTCCGATGCTTGACGAACGAACACAGCATGTTATAATAAGATGCAAATGCAGAATATTTGAATGGAGGATACAAACATGAAAAAAACAGTTTTTGCTGAAAAAGCACCTGCAGCAGTAGGACCTTATGTACATGCTGTAGAAGCTGGAAATATGGTGTTCACTCTGCCAGCTGGGACTGGATCCGGAGAACGGAACTCTGCCGGAAGGCATCGAGCACAGACCCATCAGGCACTGAAAAATCTGGGAGCTGTTCTGGAAGCAGCAGGCGTTGGATATGAAGACGTTGTTCGTACTATGGTATTTCTGGATAATATGGATGACTTTGCAACGGTCAATGCCATCTACGCAGAATACTTCAAGGAGTCTGCACCGGCTCGTTCCTGTGTGGAAGTTGCAAGACTTCCGAAGGGCGGTCTGATCGAGATCGAAGCAATCGCAGCAAAATAAAGGAAAAAGATACCCGGATACGGAGAAAATACATCCGTATTCGGGTGTTTTTTTATACAATACGCTTTAATATGGTAATATGATAAAAAAATAAAGTAAAAATGATTGACAAGACAAGAAGTTTTAGGGATAATGGATTACAAATATTTTACGGACTGTGAAAGTACGAAGTACGGAACAATCCGGTATTATAATTACATAAAGGAAGGATGAGAAAAAGGAATGAGTAACACAGATACTATAGTAATCCTGATCGCATTTGCGGCATATCTGGTGCTGATGATTGTGATCGGTGCGATCTACATGAAAAATACGAATAATTCAGAAGATTATTTTCTTGGCGGAAGGGGACTGAGTGGCTGGGTGGCTGCGCTGTCGGCACAGGCGTCGGATATGAGTGGATGGCTGTTAATGGGACTTCCGGGAACCGTGTATGCACTGGGAACAGGGCAGTCCTGGATCGCGATTGGACTGTTTCTCGGAACAGTCTGCAACTGGGTGTTTATTTCTTCACGATTGAGAAAATATACGATCAGGGCAAATAACTCCCTGACACTGCGGCATACTTTGAAAACCGGTTCGTGATAAAAGAAGGTACTGCTTCTGGTATCTTCGATTGTGATCGTTATCTTTTCCTGGTATATACAGCGTCTGCACTGTCTGCCGGTGGAAAACTATTTAACTCTGTATTCGGTGTGGATTATCATGTGGCTCTGGCCATCGGTGCTGCGGTTATTCTGATTTATACGTTTATGGGCGGTTTCATGGCGGTTTGTGTGACCGATTTTATTCAGGGAAGTCTGATGTTAGTAGGACTGCTGGTGGTTCCGATTGCCGCGTATTTTATGGTAGGAGCGGATCAGGTAAAACCGATTCTTGACCAGAGCGGTGTTGTGGGCGGTGCTTCGGCATATCTGAGTCTGTTTCGGAATGGTGACCGGTCTTATACTGCAGTGGAGATTATCTCACAGCTGGCCTGGGGGCTGGGATATTGTGGAATGCCGCATATTCTGACTCGATTTATGGCGGTAAAGAATCAGAAAGAGTTGAGAAAATCGAGAGTAATTGCTATTATATGGGTAACGATTTCTCTGGCAGCAGCTGTAGCGATCGGCATTATCGGTCGTGTCTATCTGTTTCCGACGATTCTTGGAACGGAGGGAAATGCTTCCACAGAAAGCGTCTTTATCGAGATGATCACAAAAATGTTTACGAAAGATACGAATCTGCCATTTATCGGAGGAATCTTCCTGTGCGGTATCCTGGCAGCGATTATGTCCACAGCGGATTCGCAGCTTCTGGTGACGGCTTCATCCGTGTCTAAAGATATTTATAAGGATATTCTGAAACCGGAATCCGATGAGAAAAAAGTGCTGAAGGTGAGCCGCTTTACGGTACTGGTTGTTGCATTGCTGGCATTTTTGATTGCCTGGGATCCAAACAACAGTATTATGGGACTGGTATCTAACGCATGGGCAGGTCTTGGTTCGGCGTTTGGGCCGATCGTAGTGATGTCCCTGTTCTGGAGAAGAACGAATTTTGCCGGAGCAGTAGCGGGGATTGTGTCCGGTGGCGGTGCAGTTTTGATATGGGATTATCTGCCGCTGGTACATGGACAGACGCTTGGATCTGCGACCGGGCTGTATTCACTGGTGGTAGGATTTGCGCTGAGTATTCTCTGTATTGTGATCTTCAGCCTCTGCACGAAGAAACCATCTCAGGAGATTCTGGCAGAGTTCGATGAAGTAAAAAACTGGAAAGAGTAAGAAATCTATGAATTATTTGCTGACAATAGAATATGAAGGAACCCGTTACGAAGGATGGCAGAGACAGAAGAAAACCACCCAGACGATTCAGGGAAAGCTGGAACAGGTATTATCCAGAATGACAGAAAAAGAGATTGAGATCGATGGGGCAGGGCGGACGGATGCCGGGGTTCATGCGAAGAATCAGACAGCCAGTGTGCATCTGGCAAAGAAATGGGATCCGAAGGAGATTTTGCAATATATGAATCAGTATCTGCCGGAAGATATCTGTGTAAAGTCTGTGGAACCGGTATCGGAGCGGTTTCATGCAAGACTCTGGGCGGAAGGAAAATGTTATTCTTACCGGATTGGAACGGATGAGCAGAAATCGGTGTTTGACCGGAAGTTTCGGTATCATCTGGGGGAAGCGCTGGATGTAGAGGCGATGCGCCGGGCAGCACAGGATCTGGTGGGAACCCATGATTTTAAAACGTTTTGTGGCAATCCGAAGATGAAGAAATCTACGGTGCGGACGATTACGGATATAGTAATTGAAGAGTCGGAGCATGAGATACGGATTGTGTATACGGGAAATGGTTTTCTTCAGTATATGGTCAGAATCTTAACCGGAACTTTGATTGAGGTTGGGCAGCATAGGAGGGATGCGGACAGTATGCCGGAGCTGCTTGAGAGGATGGAGCGGAAGTTTGCGGGCGTTACGGCGCCGGCAGAGGGGCTGTGTCTTGAACGCGTATTCTATTCGAAAAAATAGGAGAAAAGAGTTTTATGACTGCCGCTGTGCGTTGGTGGAAACTCTTGTGGCTGGTATGGTGAGATTTTTTTGAAAAAGTGGAAGAAAATGAGAAAAACGAAGAAATATTTGCTATAAGTGATAAGAATATGCTGAATGAGTTGAGTGTATAAAGAAGGAAGATAGTTGTGTACGTTAAGAGGTACTGCTATCTTCCTTCTTTATAGTATCTGATATTTTGCAACTTTTGCAACAATGTTCACTGCCGGATAGCAATGAAAGTATTTATTCCGGGTATATCAGTCGGTCTTCTTTGATGTCGGTTAAGACTTCGGTCAGGAAGCGGTTGGCCAGGTAGTTTGCCATGGACAGGTTCATGTCCAGGTAGTTGCCGCAGTCTTTTGGGGATGCGCCCGGGACTTCGTCGTGGTAGTCGCGGATGAAGGTGAACATCTCGGTCATCAGCGGGACGATGTCTCCGGAGGTGTAGTCACCTGCCAGAAGGAGATAGAAGCCGGTGCGGCAGCCCATTGGTCCGAAGTAGATGGTTTTGGAGCCGAAGTCCGGGTGATTTCTTAAGAAGGTGGCTCCCAGATGTTCGATGGTGTGTACTTCGGCAGTGTTCATCACCGGTTCTTCGTTCGGGGATGTCATACGGATATCGAATGTGGTGATCAGGGAATCGCCGACCGGGTCTTTGCGGGATACATATACGCCCGGCTGAAGTTTTAAGTGATCAATAGTAAAACTTGTAATTTTCTGCATAATAAAACAACCTCCTGTGTAATGATGTACTCACAAAATCGGACACAGAAAGATCTCGGGAGTACATGGATTATCGCTCTTTTCAGAAACAGGCAGTGTCTGCACCTGTTCGCTGAAAGCTATTATAACATAGTTTGAACTATTTCACAAAATAAACATATTTTGATAACAAATTGACCACAAACCTTTTCTATACTATAGCCATAAACAAAGAAGAAATAAAAAACAAAAGAATACATTTACATAAACAGGAGGAATGACTTATGGAAGAATATGGAAGTTATAATTGGAATCAGCAGGGAAATGAACCGCAGAATAATACACCGATGGAACCGAAAAAACAGCCGGGAAAGAGAAATGGAAACGGAGCCAGATGGGCAAAGAAAATCGGTGCAGTAGCACTGAGTGCCGTACTTTTCGGAGGCGTAGCCGGGGGTGTATTTACCGGGGTGACTTATGCAACCGGAGCGACAGCAAAAGCACAGTCCACGCAGACAGACAGCAGCAAACAGGAAACAACGAAGACCACACTGCAGACCACAACATCTTCAGGCAGCACGGGAAGCAGTGCTTCCGGACAGAGTCTGGATGTTTCTTCTATCGCCAAAAATGCGATGCCGTCGATTGTTGCAATTACCAATAAATCTGTACAGGAAGTACAGGATTATTTCAGTATGTTTTCGAGAGGTAGTGGTACACAGGAACAGGAAGTAGAAAGCCAGGGTTCAGGTATTATTATTGGACAAAACGACAGCGAACTTCTGATCGCCACGAATAACCATGTAGTAGAAGATGCAGATACCTTATCTGTATGTTTTGTGGATGACCAGGCCTACGAAGCAACTGTAAAAGGAACAGATGCAGATAACGATCTGGCAGTTATCGCCGTGAAACTTTCAGATATTTCTGATGACACCATGTCTCAGATTAAAATTGCAGAGATCGGTGATTCTGATCAGCTGCAGGTAGGGGAACAGGTGGTAGCTATCGGTAATGCACTGGGCTATGGTCAGTCTGTAACGACCGGTATTGTAAGTGCGGTAAATCGTCAGCTGGAAGACTCTGACTCCGAGAACGGATTTATCCAGACAGATGCAGCAATCAACCCTGGTAACAGTGGTGGAGCTCTCTTGAATATGCAGGGTCAGGTGATCGGTATCAACTCTGCAAAACTGGCCTCTACAGAAGTAGAAGGTATGGGATATGCTATTCCGGTAAGTACCGCTTCTCCGATCTTTGAGGATCTGATGAACCGCCAGACAAGAACAAAAGTAAGTTCTGATCAGGCAGCTGCTCTGGGTATCAAAGGACAGACGGTGGACAGTTCTATCGCAGAAGCTTATGGCATTCCACAGGGTGTCTATGTAGCAGAAGTGGAAAAAGGAAGTGCTGCTGAAAAAGCCGGCATCACATCCGGAAGCGTCATCACAAAATTTGATGGAACTTCTGTAAAATCAATGGATGACCTGAAGAGTCAGCTGGAGTACTATGCAGCGGGAGAAACCGTAGATCTGGTTGTAAAAATCGCGGATAACGGAAGCTACGTGGAAAAATCACTGACGATCACACTGGATAAAGCAGATACTTCAACCACTGCACAGAACAGTCAGCAGGGACAGAATCAGCCGGGAGCATCCGGACAGGATGGTAATCTGCAGGGATCTATTTTGAGATAAATATATAGAAATCACAGACAACATAAAGATGGAAAAACATAAACCGCTGACAGAAGGACAGCCGGTTGGCGAAAACAAAACGGGAAACTCGATGCAAAGAGTTTCCCGTTTTGCTATATATTGTATGAGACTATGACATCTCGATAATGGATAAATCTGTTGAAGTGTAGTTCAACCTGTTATGCATCCTCAAAAGCCACCTGATTTTCCGGATTTCCGAACCATCTCATCCCACACCCGGTCCAGCTGTTTGTCCAGGGTGAAAATTTCAGAGAAGTGCCGGTAGTACAAAGAAGCTGCTTCCCGTCAAACTGACAGTTCAGGTACAGACCGTAGATGTCTTCAGGCTTCAGTGCTATGCCGCTTTGTGAGAGCAGCTTTTCCACATTGGAAGAGGAAAGCTGAAAGACAATCTTAAAATTCAAAGGTGTGCGTTTCCCTTTGATTATGGAAAAACACTGCGCCTGCACATCTTCCCACAGACAGTACGTCCGCATGGGTTCCTGTTCGGAATCAAAAAATTCTTTATGCAGTTGTCCATCCAGAGTATAAGTGACAAAGGTGGTAAAAGAAGCTTCCACAAAAGAAAAATGCTGAAACATTTCTCCAATAAATAATTTTCCGGTAAAATCTTTCAAATCTAAAATACGAAGTGCTAACAAATATAATCCTCCCAATGTGATATGACATAATGGTTATCCGGTATGCGAATTCAGGAAAACCAGTTGTTTTTATGAAAAAACCAGATTTCGATCAAAACAATAACAGCGCAGATACCGATCAGAATCCCGTAGGCGTGGGGAGCAGAAAGTTCCGGCATATGAGAAAAATTCATGCCATACCACCCGGTGATAAGCGACAGTGGGAAAAAGATCGTGGTTACTACGGTGAGAATCCGCATGGTGCGGTTCTGTCTGGCGTCAATCTGAGACTGCTCCATTTCACGAATCTGCAGGGCATATTCCCGAAGCATCTGGGAATGATCATAGAGCCGTTCGATCCTGGATGCATACAGAGAAAAAATCTGACATTCTTCTGCCTGAAAAAAGTGGTTGGAATTCTCTTCCAGATCCTCACAGAAATCAGACAGCTGCTGATAATAAGAATGCAGGATCAGAAGGCGTTTGCGGATGTGCATAAGCTGTGCGGAAGAGTCAGAGATCGTGTGTTTTATGATTTTTTCTTCCAAATCACTCATGTGCTGTTCCAGCTCCTGTAAAAACAAGGCATCTTCCAGTGTAAGTGTGCCGATGAGCTGACACAGAAATTCTGCGATGGTCTTACAGTTCAAAAGTTCCCCCTCTTCAAGAATTGTAAGAATCGCCTGGATATGTTTCGAATCATCAACGAGAACCAGCAGATTTTTATTCATATAGAAAGAAATGGATAAAACAGTCTCTTCAATACTTCTTTTATCGGGAATCAAAAGGGTTCCCAGGATACAGTCCTTGAACATTTCTGCTTTGCAGTATCGGATATTGTGATTTTGCATGTTCCTTGCGAGAATATGATAATAGGGGAGAGAATGATAGCGCTGTTCACACTCTTCAGTGGAAACCAGAGATATCACCACATCAGTGTCTTTCGGCTGATAATATTCATCCAGCATTTCCATGGAACTGTTCAGTAAATAATCCATACAACCTCCAAGTTATAATTTAAAAAAACAGATATCAGTATTATAAACCAAAAGACACAAAAAGAACATAGAAAATCTCTTTTCAATTTTCTGAAGATATGATATAGTAAAATGTAGTATTGAAAACTATATCAGGTAGGCAAAATTACAGGGTGTGACGAAGTCCAAAAGCGAAAGCTGTAATCTTGCGATGATGAGAAAAGATATGGATACACAGTTATGTAGAAAATATATAATGCTGGAGGCAGGAAGTAATGAAATATAAAATAATTGTAGATAGTTGTGGAGAATTGACACCAGAGATGAAACAGGATGAACGTTTTGCATCGGCAGCACTGACTCTTGAAGTGGGAGCAGATACTATTGTGGATGATGATTCCTTTGATCAGGCAGATTTCTTAAGAAAGGTAGCAGCATATCCGGAGTGTCCGAAATCAGCATGCCCGTCTCCGGAAGTTTACCAGAGAGGGTTTGAGGCAGATGCGGAACATCTGTATGCGGTGACTCTTTCCGCTGAACTGAGTGGTTCCTATAATAGTGCGGAACTTGGAAAAAGCCTGACACTGGAAGAACATCCGGATAAGAAAATTCATGTATTCAACTCAAAAAGTGCTTCGATAGGGGAGACACTGATCGCACTGAAGATCCAGGAATGTGAAGAAGCAGGCATGGAATTTGAACAGGTTGTGGAAACTGTGGATGCTTATATCGAATCTCAGCACACGTATTTCGTACTGGAGAATCTGGAAACACTGCGAAAAAACGGGCGACTGAGCAGAGTAAAAGCACTGGTGGCTTCCGCATTGAAGATTAAACCGGTAATGGGTTCCACACCGGAAGGTACTATCTGCCAGCTGGATCAGGCGAGAGGAATCAATAAAGCACTGGTTAAAATGGTTGATTATGTAAAAGAAGGAGAAAACAACAGCAGTGATAAAATACTTGCTATCAGCCACTGCAACTGTCCGGAGAGGGCACAGATGGTAAAAGAGGCACTTCTGGAAAGAATGCAGGTGAAAGATGTGATTATTCTGGATACCGCAGGGGTGAGCTCCATGTATGCGAATGACGGTGGAATTATTGTTGTATTGTAATTGTACAGAAGGCAGCAAGCCAGTTACTGTTCACTCCGTTCTCAGTAACACGCTTCGCGATGCACAGAATTTATGCTAATCGCATAAATTCGCGCGATATGTCTCGGGTTCTGTGACCTTCGCTCACAAAAAACACCTCGCGGGATATTATCAGTGAACAGTAACGCAAGCCAAACGTTTTAAAAACATTCTTTGCTTTTAACGTGTGATATGGTATAATTGGCAGTATGAGATATGCAGCTGTCCAAATCTCCAAAAGACAGCGGCAAAACTGAAAGCAAAGGAGCACACTTATGAGTCAGGCGAAAGTAGATAATTATAAAAAGAGTAAAGCCAATCGCCAGAAAATCATGAAAAAAGAAAAAATCATGCATCGTCTGGAACTGGTATGTATCGCCCTTGTCTGTGTGGTTTTCGTTGGATGGATCGGATATTCCGTATATGCGAAAATTGACAGAGCACAGGGTACTGCGCAGGAAACGGTAGAATTTGATGCAAGCGCAGTACAGAATTATGTCAGTGGACTGACACAGGACTAAAACAGACAAGGAGCTGAAAATATGAAGAGAGTATTATTAAAATTAAGCGGAGAAGCACTGGCAGGCGAAAAGCACACCGGATTGATGAAGCAACCGTAACTGAGGTTGCAAAACAGGTAAAAGTTCTTGTAGAGGATAGTGTGGAAGTCGGTGTGGTAATCGGTGGTGGAAACTTCTGGAGAGGAAGAAGCAGCGAGACCATAGACCGGACAAAAGCAGATCAGATCGGTATGCTTGCAACTGTTATGAACTGTATCTATGTATCTGAGATTTTCCGTTCCGTAGGATGAAAACGGAGATTTTTACTCCTTTTGCCTGTGGAGCTATGACAAAGCTGTTTTCCAAAGATGAGGCAAATGCATGTTTCGCAGAGAAGAAAGTCGCTTTCTTTGCAGGCGGAACCGGACATCCTTATTTCTCAACAGATACAACTACCGTACTTCGTGCCATCGAGATTGAGGCAGAGACCATTCTTCTTGCAAAAGCAGTGGATGGTGTCTATGACAGTGATCCGAAGACGAATCCGAACGCTAAAAAATACGACAGCGTGCATATTCAGGAAGTCATTGACCAGAAGCTGGCAGTGGTAGATCTGACTGCATCGATTCTGTGCATGGAAAATAAGATGCCGATGCTGGTATTCGGACTGAACGAAGAAAACAGTATTATCCGTGCAGCAAAGGGTGAGATTGACGGAACAAAAGTTCTGGTAGACTAAGAGCGTAATAAAAAGATGTTACTCAGACGGAGTGAGCAGTAACAAAAAGACAGACCAGGAGGAAATATACATGGATGAGAGAATCGTAAAATATCAGGAAAAAATGGATAAGACACTGGCCAATCTGGACAGCGAATTTGGAACAATCCGTGCAGGAAGAGCCAATCCTCACGTACTTGACCGTATAATGGTAGAATACTACGGAGCACCGACACCACTGCAGCAGGTGGCCAATATTTCTGTACCGGAAGCCCGGATGATCCAGATTCAGCCGTGGGAAGGATCTCTGGTAAAAGAAATTGAAAAAGCAATCAATATGTCAGACCTGGGAATCAATCCGACTAACGATGGTAAAGTCATTCGTCTGGTATTTCCGGAGCTTACCGAAGAACGAAGAAAAGATCTGGTAAAAGAAGTTAAGAAGAAAGGCGAAGCTGCAAAAGTAGCTGTCCGCAATATCCGTCGTGATGCAAATGATATGCTGAAAAGCTGGGAAAACGGATGTGTCTGAAGACGAAATTGCTGAGCTGGAAGATTCTGTTCAGAAAATGACAGATAAGTTCATCAAAAAAGTAGATGAAGCAGTGGAAGTAAAATCAAAAGAAATCTTAACTGTGTAATATCATGCACTTTCGGAGTGCGTGAAAAGCTGAGGGGCATCAACATATGGAAACCGATCCATTGTATGGTGTCCCTTTTTCAATGAGCAAAGGAGAATTGTATGAGAGTACCAAATCATATCGCTATCATCCTTGACGGCAACGGCCGCTGGGCAAAAAAAAGAGGCATGCCGAGAAGCTTCGGTCATGTCAAAGGATGTGAAAATCTGGAAGATATCTGTGAAGTGGCAAAAGAACTGGGAGTAAAATATCTGACTGTTTATGCCTTTTCCACAGAAAACTGGAAACGATCCAGAGAAGAAGTGGATGGACTGATGAAGCTGTTTCGGAATTATCTGAAAAAATGTATTAAGATCTCACAGAAAAATAATATGCGTGTAAAAGTGATCGGAGATATTACCGCTTTTGATCCGGATATTCAGGAGAGTATCGAAAAACTGGAAGATTTTTCCAAAGATTTCACAGATCTGCATTTTCAGATCGCACTGAATTATGGAAGCAGAGATGAAATCACCAGAGCTGTGAACCGGATGCTGGAAGATCAGAAAGCCGGGAAGCTGGAGATACCGGTGAGTGAAGATACGATATCAGAATATCTGGATACGGCAGGAATCCCGGATCCGGATCTGATGATCCGTACCAGCGGAGAACTGCGGTTGTCCAATTACCTGCTGTGGCAGCTGGCATATAGCGAATTTTATTTTACCGATGTGCCGTGGCCGGATTTTAAAAAAGAAGAACTGGTCAAAGCAATTGAAAAATACAATGAGAGAGACCGCAGATATGGCGGTGTGAAGGAGGAGTAGGATGTTTAAGACAAGACTGATCAGCGGAATTGTCCTGGTGATCCTGGCACTTGCTACGATTATCTGTTCCGGACCGGTACTTCTGGTGACTCTGATCGGAGTTTCCTGTATCGGTATGCAGGAATTATATCGGGCGGCGGGTGTTCACGAAGGAAAAACAAACGGACTGGAAATTGTAGGTTATGTGGCAATTGTGATCTATTACCTGGCGGTTGCTTATCTTCCGGTAAGTTATCATCTGCCGGCAGTAATTCTTGGTGTTCTGATCATGATGAGCATTTTTGTGTTTACGTACCCGAAATATAATAACAAACAGATTATGACTGCATTTTTCGGTATGGTTTATGTGGGTGTGATGCTTTCTTATATCTATCAGACCCGTGTACTGCCGGGTGGTGCGTTTCTGGTATGGCTGATCTTTTTATGTTCCTGGGGCTGCGATACCTGCGCATATTGTGTGGGTGTACTGATCGGAAAACATAAGATGGCACCGGTACTAAGCCCCAAAAAATCCATCGAGGGAGCTGTTGGCGGTGTTCTCGGTGCAGCCCTTCTGGGAGCAATTTATGCGGCAGCGACGGGTGCTTACAACCCGAATTCGGCTCATACACCTCTGATTTACGCGATCATCTGTGGTGTGGGAGCACTGGTATCTATGGTGGGAGATCTGGCTGCTTCTGCAATCAAGAGACAGGAAAATATCAAAGATTATGGAACATTGATTCCCGGTCATGGCGGTATTCTGGATCGGTTTGACAGTGTGATCTTTACTGCACCGGTTATTTACGCACTGGCGATTACTCTGATGTAAAATGATGCATAGGACGTGGAGGAGAGAACATACTATGGAAAAAACAATTGCAATTTTAGGGTCGACCGGTTCTATCGGAACACAGACTCTGGAAGTAGTAAGAGAAAATAAGGATATCCGGGTAGCCGGTTTGAGTGCGGGAAGCAATATTACTCTGCTGGAAAAACAGATCAGGGAATTTCATCCGTCTCTGGCAGCAGTCTGGGACGAAGAGCAGGCGAAGATCCTGGCAGGAAAAGTTCGCGATCTGGATGTAAAAGTCGTCAGCGGCATGGATGGGCTGGTGCAACTGGCACAGATGGAAGAAAGCCAGATCCTGGTCACGGCGATCGTAGGAATGATCGGGATCCGACCGACTATCGCGGCTATTCAGGCGGGAAAAGATATTGCACTTGCCAATAAAGAGACACTGGTAACGGCAGGGCATCTGATCATGCCGATGGCAAAAGAAAAAGGAGTAAAGATCCTTCCAGTGGACAGCGAACACAGTGCAATTTTCAGGCAATCCACGGAGAGGACAAGAGAGAGATTCATAAATTACTGATCACAGCATCCGGCGGACCGTTCCGTGGAATGAAAACATCAGATCTTGCACATGTAAAAGTAGAAGATGCGCTGAAACATCCAAACTGGGCGATGGGACAGAAGATCACGATTGACTCGGCAACCCTTGTCAACAAAGGACTGGAAGTGATGGAGGCAAAGTGGCTCTTTGACGTGGATCTGGACCATATTCAGGTTGTGGTACAGCCAAAGAGCATCATTCATTCGATGGTAGAATTTGTGGATGGTGCGGTGATGGCACAGCTCGGAACACCGGATATGAAATTGCCGATTCAGTATGCACTGTATTATCCGCACAGAAGATATCTTCCGGGAGAGAGGCTGGACTTTAAGAAGCTGACAGAAATTACCTTTGAAGAACCGGATATGGGAACATTTTTAGGATTACCGATGGCGATGGAAGCATCACGTAGAGGTGGCAGTATGCCGACGGTTTTCAATGCGGCTAATGAGCGGGCGGTTGCAAAATTCCTGCATGGACAGATCGGATTTCTGGATATTTACCGAAGCATCCGGGAGGCCATGGATCGTCACCAGGTGATCGAACATCCGTGTCTGGAAGAAATCCTGGAAACTGAAGCAAAGACCTATGAGTGGATGGAAAGCAGGTGGAGTATTTGAGTATTATAATCGCTGTTCTGATCCTTGGTATCGTAATTATCGTACATGAGTTCGGACATTTTTTACTGGCAAAAACGAACGGCATCGTGGTAGAAGAATTTTCTGTGGGAATGGGACCAAGGATACTGTCAACGCAGCGGGGAACGACAAGGTATTCACTGAAACTGATTCCTTTTGGCGGTTCCTGTATGATGCGGGGGGAAGATGGAGAAGAGAACGGAGAAGGGACATTCAACAGCAAATCTGTCTGGAGACGTTTTTCCGTCATTGCCGCAGGACCGATTTTTAATTTTATTCTTGCATTTTTTGGTGCAATGGTTATTATAGGTATTATCGGATACGATCCTCCGGTTGTCACACAGGTAAAAGAAGGAACACCGGAAGAAGCTGCCGGACTGAAAGAAGGCGATCTGCTCACTTCCTTTGACGGAAAGAAGATTTATCTGGGAAGAGAGCTGTATTCTTATCTGACACTGGAAGGGTTGGAAGATAAAGATATCACAGTTGTTGTAAAAAGAGACGGAAAAAAAGAAACACTGACCTATCATCCTGCGACGGAAGAACGTTATATGCTGGGGTTCAGTTATAATCCGGATGAAAATCAGGCACAGATCCAGTCGGTAACGATCGGTGGTGCACTGGCAGATGCAGGTCTTCAGGCGGGCGATTACATCGCAGCAGTGGATGACAATGAGATTGCGTCCGGGGAAGCTTTGAGTCAGTATTTTGAAGAGCATCCGCTGTCGGATCAGACGGTGACACTGACGTATCTGCGCGACGGACTGGACTATGATGTGGAGGTGACTCCACAGGCAGTCCACTATGTGGAACAGGGATTTTCCTATAATCTCGGGCGGGAAAAAACCAATGCGCTCGGTGTGATCAGGTACAGTGCCCTGGAAGTGCGGTACTGGATCAACAGTACGCTGGAAGGATTGAAACTTCTGATCACAGGAAAACTGGGAATGGACAGCCTGTCCGGTCCGGTGGGAGTGGTGAATGTGATCGGAGATGCTTATAAGGAAAGCAAAAGTGAGGGCACACTGATGACCTGGCTGACCATGATCAATATGATGATTCTGATTTCCGCGAATCTGGGAGTTGCCAATCTGCTCCCGCTTCCGGCACTGGATGGCGGCCGACTGGTATTTTTACTGATCGAGCAGTCAGAGGAAAACCGGTGAACCGGGAGGCAGAAGGCATGGTGCATTTTGCGGGACTGCTTTTGCTGATGGGACTGCTCGTGTTTGTTACATTTAAGGATGTAAGAGGACTGTTCTGAGAACAGTGTATGGAACCGTAATGGAGTATGATGAAATGACATGAAGAAAAAGGACAAAATCAGAAAAATCATTATATATTGTTTAACGGTCGTCTTTCTTATGGCTCTTTTCAGGAAAAGGTGCCGTCCAGGGAAGCTCTTCTGATATTATCGGAGGAGAAGACGGTGCTCACTTCCTTTTCGGAAAATATGAGACTGGTGGACTGTAAGAAAGAAGAAAATGAAAACGAATCTTCCTGGCCGGGAAAAGAAGAAAACCGACAGTCACAAAACAGCGAACAGTTGTTGTATTATCTGACGATGGGAGAGCTTCTGATACTTCTCGGGATATTTCTTTCCGGAAAGAGGGAGATTGAAAGGTTCAGCCGGAAGTATCTGAGGCGGATGATTTATGTGATCCGCTATATGCAGGATATGGACGGTCGAAAAAAACATCATTTCTGTTATAAATAAAGAGAGATATATCTATATTGTAGTAGAAAGGATGTTTATAAAAAATGGAAACGTATAAATTCTTACTGGATCTTTGCCTGATCCTGTTATCAACAAAAGTCCTGGGGCTTCTGACCAGAAAATTCAGTATGCCACAGGTTGTAGGTGCACTGCTTGCCGGAGTTATTCTCGGCCCTGGTATTCTTGGAATTATTACACCGACTGACTTTATCAGCGATACAGCGGAAGTCGGCGTAATCGTCCTGATGTTCTGTGCCGGTATGGAGACGGATGTACAGGAACTGAAAAAAAGCGGCAAATCCGCACTGATCATTGCATTGATCGGTGTACTGGTACCTCTGGTTGGCGGCTATGCCGTAGCAGCTTTCTTTAACCGTCCGGGTATGCTCGAATCAGATGCATCCTGCAGTCTGTTTTTGCAGAATGTATTTATCGGTGTGATCCTGACAGCAACTTCCGTAAGTATCACAGTTGAGACACTGAAAGAACTTGGAAAATTAAAAACCCGTTCCGGTAACGCGATTCTTGGTGCGGCAGTTATCGATGACATTCTTGGTATCATTGCACTGACACTGATCACCAGTATGGCAGATGAATCAGTTAAGATTTCAATTGTGTTACTGAAGATTATTGGTTTCTTTATCTTTGTTGCTGTGGCAGGATTTATTTTCTATAAGTTCTTCAGCAAATGGAGTGCAGGGGAAGGTACAGGTCTGCAGAGGCATGTAATCGTATCCTTTGTATTCTGTCTGTTTATGTCCTATGCGGCAGAACAGTTTTTTGGCGTTGCCGATATCACCGGAGCTTATTTTGCAGGACTGATTATTTCTATGACCCAGAGAGAGCCATATATCGCATCCCGATTTGATGTGCTTTCTTATACATATCTTTCACCGATCTTTTTTGCAAGCATCGGTCTGAAGGTAAGTCTTCCGGAAATGAATGGTACGATCGTTGCATTTGCGGTTGTGCTTACTATTGTTGCTATCCTGACAAAAGTAGTCGGATGTGGTCTGGGTGCAAAGCTCTGTCACTATAAGAATTATCAGGCGATTCGTATCGGTGTGGGCATGATCTCCCGAGGTGAGGTTGCGCTGATCGTGGCAAGTAAGGGAGAGAGCCTGGGACTGATGTCGACGGCGGTTATGGGACCGGTTGTTATCGTGGTTATCCTGACGACCATTATTGCGCCGATTCTGCTGAAACCGGTATTCAAACGGGGACCGGAGACAACACCGGATCCGAATGTGGATATGTCTAAGAATTATGAGGCGATTAATAAGTTCAGGGAAGGTAAATAAAAGATTAGTTGAGAACTCCTGAAAAGGACGATGTGCAAGGCGGACGAAACCGGGGGACTCACATAGAAAAACAGACACCCGCTGGTAACGCACAGCTGAGCTAGTCACCAACTACGACTAGATTCACGATGGTCGGCTGACCATCGCGAAAGTCTACGTAGGTGCCGGATCTCATCTGTGCTAAGGGCACCAGCAGAAGGGTGTCTGTTTTTCTATGTGAGTCCCCCGGTTTCGTCCGCCTTGCACATCGTCCTTTTCAGGAGTTCTCAACTAATCTTTTATTTACCTTCCCTGAACTTATTAATCGCCTCATAATTCTTAG
>ENA-OQIO01000360-OQIO01000360.1-human-gut-metagenome-genome-assembly--contig:-NODE-360-length-24775-cov-3.065036_pt1 | contig 24775 bp, 24 predicted proteins | sample MGYA00242573_ERZ504737 | MGnify/ENA primary metagenome ERZ504737 (study PRJEB26092, sample SAMD00036203) | human gut metagenome | host: Homo sapiens | study: EMG produced TPA metagenomics assembly of...
CTGTTATCATAAATGGTGGGCAAATTGTTGTTAAAATTGGTACTGCTACATTTATAATAGTAGTCAAACCTAAATTACAAAGAGAAATACTAATTAATGTATTGATAACAACCCATACAGGATATTTGATTTTTTTGTTTGTAAAATCTTCAAAGAAGCAAGCTGTGGAACCGATAAGACCTACAGCAGTAGTCAAACAAGCAAAACCTACGATTATACCTAAAATAACCATACCTGTATGACCCATTAAATGATTTGTAATAGCTACAATAAGCTGTGCTTGGTTGAGATTATTATTACCTAAAACAATGCTAGAAGTAGCACCTAAATAAGCTAAACCACCATAAATTAAAGATAATAAAATACCAGCAACGATACAAACACCAATGATTGCTTTTATCTGGGATTTACGTTCTACATATCCTTTTAAACGCAAAGTGTTGAGCATTACAAGACCAAAACCAGATACAACTAAGATATCCATTGTTTGATAACCTGCGATGATACCATCTTCAGCAACTGTTTGAGATACTGGAGCTGCGATTTCACCAATAGGCTAAGGATACCTGCGATAATCAAAATAAATGTACAAATAATGAGTACAGGTGTTAAAAATTTACCGATTATATCAACAAAACGTGTAGGGCGAATAGTAAAAGCAAATACTATACCAAAGAAAATAATAGAGAACACAAATAAGGAAATCTTATCTGTAAATGGCGCAATACTCATTTCAAAAGTAGTTGCTGCTGTTCTTGGTGGAGCAATCAATACACCTGTACATAATACAGCTGCTACATTTAAAATCATGCCTGGAATTTTACCTACAACACTTTCTAAGGCTTTAATGCCACCGCCACCATAAACTATAGTAAATATTCCGATACAAGATAAAAATACATCAATAAATATGAAACATAAGAAACCTGTTAACCACTCTGTTCCAGAGGTCATACCTAAATATGGAGGAAATATTACATTTCCTGCACCAAAAAACATTGCAAATAATGCAAAACCCGTTACAACTACATCACTAATTTTTACTTGCATAATAAAATCCTTTCTTTTAATGTATTACGATTATAGTCATATTTTTATATTATATAGGCAAAATAAAATATACACAATACAAAAAATGTAAATTTGTATATTTTTTAAAAATATAATTTTAATCATTTTTTCATTTTATTGATTAATTTATGATAATCCTATGTAAAATAAAATAATCCTCAGCATAAATACTAAGGATTATTTTTTATCTTTTTTTATTTTCTTTTTCATTTTGTTGGCAAGTAATCATTGCATTATTTTCTTTAGCTTGTCTTGCCAATTCTGATAAAGTAACACTATCTAAATAACCATTTATTACTTTATTCAAACCTAACCAAAATGGCAATACACTACAATAATCAGCTCTATTACAATTACAATGATCTTTTTCAATACAAGCAATTGGAGCCATATCTCCTTCAGCTGCTCGCAAAATATCGCCAGCTGTGTATTGCATACTAGATTTTGCTAATAAATAACCTCCATTATTTCCTCGCACGCTTTTTACTAATTTTGCTTTTATCAATAAAGAAATTATCTGTTCCATATATTTCAAACTTATATTCTGTCTAGTTGCAATATCTTTTAATGGAATGGGATTACCTGTATTATTCACTGTTAAATCAATCATTGTTCTCAATGCATATCGACCTTTTGTTGAAACCTTCATCAAAATCACCTCATAAATATTTTACTATTATTTTAGTAGGAAATCAATTTTAAAAACTGCTATATTCTCAATTTTTTTCTATTTTTTCTCAATTATATACCTATAAAATATCAGGTATTTAATTATATAAAAAATTAACAATGTAACAATATTACTTGACTTTAATATTATAGCTAAGTATAATGATATTTGTTTATATCAAATTCAAATCCAATGATACAGAGTAGTAAATTATTTAAGGATTTTTCAGAAAGTAGGCGGTTGATGCGAGCTATAATCATGTAATTGAACTCGCTGTGGAGGAGTGCAAAAGCACCGCTAATCCCGTTAAGATTTTAAAGAGGATAACTTTTTGTTATCAATCAGGGTGGTACCGCGATAATTCGTCCCTGGCATTTTGCAGGGGCTTTTTTAATGTCCAAAAATAGTATAGGAGTGTTAATTTTATGGAAAAATATTGTCCTCAATCCATTGAAAAAAAATGGCAGAAAATCTGGGACGAAACAAAAGCTTACCAGATTAATATGGACCCAAACAAACCAAAATATTATGTACTTGAAATGTTCCCTTACCCATCTGGTAATTTACATATGGGACATGTTCGCAATTACTCCATCGGTGATGTTATTGCTCGTTATAAAACTATGAATGGTTTCAATGTACTTCATCCAATGGGCTTTGACGCATTCGGTATGCCTGCTGAAAACGCAGCTATCAAACATGGCGTTAGTCTTCTGACTGGACTGAAGATAATATGGCAAATATGACTCGTCAACAAAAAGAAATGGGTCTTTCTTACGACTGGGATAGAAAAGTTGCTACTTGCCATGAAGATTATTATAAATGGACTCAATGGCTCTTTGAATTATTCTATAAAAAAGGCTTAGCTTATAAGAAAAAAGCTTCTGCTAACTGGTGTGAAACTTGCCATACTGTACTTGCTAATGAACAAGTTATTGATGGTAAATGCTGGCGCTGTGATGATACAGTAGTGAAAAAAGACCTTGAACAATGGTTCTTAAAAATCACAGATTATGCTGATGTATTATTAAAAGACCTTGATAAACTTGAAGGCTGGCCAAACCGCGTAAAAATCATGCAGGATAACTGGATTGGTCGCAGTGAAGGTGCTGAATTTAGCTTTGATGTACCTGATTACAATGAAAAAATTTCTGTTTATACAACTCGCCCTGATACTGTATTTGGTGTATCTTATGTTGTACTTGCAGCAGAACATCCACTTGTAAAAAAATTCATCAAAGGCAAAGAAAACGAACAAGAAATCTTAAAATTCATTGAAGAAGTACACAATATGAATGAAATCGAACGTACTTCTAGTGAATCTGAGAAAAAAGGTATGTTCACAGGCGTTTATGCTATAAATCCATTCAATGGTGAAAAAGTTCCTGTATGGGTAACAAACTATGTTCTCTTTGAATATGGTACTGGCGCTGTTATGGGTGTTCCTACTCATGATGAACGTGACTTTATGTTTGCTAAAAAATACAATTTACCAATGAAAATTGTTATTCAAAATAAAGAACATAATTTAACACTTGAAACTATGGAAAATGCATACGTTGAAGATGGTGAACTTGTAGAGTCCGGTCAATTCACTGGCATGAATAATCGTAAAGCTATCACAGCTATGATTGATTGGCTCGAAGAAAATAACCTCGGCAAACGTCGTGTAAATTATCGTTTACGTGATTGGCTCATCTCCCGTCAACGTTATTGGGGTGCTCCAATTCCTATTATTTACTGCCCTCATTGCGGTGAAGTTCTCGTTCCTGAAGAACAATTACCTGTAAAATTACCTAAAGATGTAAAATTTGAAACTGGTGCAACTTCTCCACTTGCTCAAGCTGAAGATTTCGTAAATTGCACATGTCCAAAATGTGGTGCACCTGCAAAACGTGAAACAGATACTATGGATACATTCATCTGCTCTTCCTGGTACTATATGCGCTATGCTGATCCACACAATGATAAAGCTCCATTTAGCAAAGATGCTATCAATTATTGGCTCCCTGTTGACCAATATATCGGTGGTATTGAACATGCTATCTTGCACTTATTATATTCCCGTTTCTTCACAAAAGTATTAAAAGATGCAGGTCTTGTAGAATTTGATGAACCATTTACAAACCTTTTAACTCAAGGTATGGTTATCAAAGATGGTTCTAAAATGAGTAAATCTAAAGGAAATGTTGTATCTCCTGAAGAAATCATCAAAAAATATGGTGCAGATACTGCTCGTCTCTTTATTTTATTTGCTGCTCCACCAGAACGTGACCTTGAATGGAGTGACCAAGGCGTTGAAGGTGCTTGGCGTTTCATTCAGCGTGTATGGAGAATTATCCTTTCCTATGCTGATAAAGTTAAAGAAAATCCAACTTTTGATGTAAAAGCACTCACTAAAGAAGAAAAAGAATTATTCCGTATTTTAAACGTTACTATTGAAAAAGTAACTGAAGATATCGGTACTCGTAGTACTTTCAACACTGCAATTAGCTCCATCATGGAACTTGTAAATGCTTTCTATGTATTCAAAGATGGCAACTTAAATGCAGGTCTTGCTCGCGAAGTAGTTATCAACTTAATTAAACTTTTAGCACCATTTGCACCACATGTTACTGAAGAACTTTGGCAACAAATCGGTCAAACAGGTAGCGTACATCATACTACATGGCCAACATTTGACCCTAAAGCTACTATTGCTGATGAAGTTGAAGTTGTTGTCCAAGTAAATGGTAAATTACGTAGCAAAATAATGGTATCTTCCTCTGCTACTCGTGAAGCACAACAAGAAATCGCTCTTGCTGATGAAAAAATCAAAGGCTTAATCGAAGGTAAAACTATCGTTAAAGTAATCAGCGTTCCTAAAAAACTTGTAAATATCGTTGTTAAAGGCTAAGATTAGTCTATAAAAAATAAGCTATAGCAATTAAAATTTTACTTTGCTATAGCTTATTTTTATTTATGATTTTTCCATTTCCATTCTACGAAAGTTCCTGTATTTTTATCTATGGTAAATTCATATAAAACACCATTGACTTGTGCTCTACCTTCATATTGTAAATAGTCATCATCATGTTCTAATTTCAAATTAATATCACCTGTAGTACAATTTGGAATTTGTGCTTTTACTAATTCAATAGCACCCGCTTCATCTACTGGTTTTCCAGATAATTTGGCATAATATTTTTTATCAATCTCATAATCCATTGCCAAATTTCTCCGCCATACATATCTACATTATAATTATATTCTTTATTATCAGCATAAAATTCTATATCATAAATATCTTTACCATAATAATTTTCTATTTTAGTCTTTAATCGACTGATATCTTTAGCTTCCATATCTGCATTTTCTAAAACAATAATTTCAGCTTGTTCCTTTGATATTATTCCTGATTTTTCCACTTTTACATCATGCTGTTCAATTTGCTGTTCTGTTCTATTATCCATAGGAATAACATTTTTTACTCCTTTAAATTCTTTTTGGTCATCTATCTGCGATTGCATTATACCATAGCCTCCAAAAAAGCCCAATACTAAAATGATAATTATAATACCAACAATCCTCACAAAATCATACCCTTTCTTTATTCTCTATCCATGCTATTTAAACTTTACTTTATTAATTTTTCCATATGTATATGCGGACAATATTCATCTAAATAAATATCTCCACTTGCTCTATATCCTAAACTTTCATAAAAAGCTCTCGCTCTACATTGTGCAGATAAATTTATTTTTTCACCTGATAAAGCTTTCACTTTTTCCTCTAATAAGTTCATCAAGTTAGTGCCTATATGACATTTACGATATTCTTTAAGCACTGCTAATCTGCCAATTATATATGAATTTTTCTCATCTTCATCTCGATATAATCTCGCATTTGCTATAGCTTTTTCTCCTTCCCAAATAATTAAATGATATGCAATATCATCTATATCATCAAATTCATTTTCAAATTTTTGTTCATTCACAAATACTTCTATGCGTATATCTTTTGCCTCTTGGGGCAAATAATCAAAAAACTTGTACTTCAAATTCATCTTTACACCTTTACTTATCATACTTTTATTTATATTATATCATGAAAATTGCTCTCAATAACACCGATTATAGCACTATTCTCATATATTTAATAAAAAAATTAACAGTGTTACAAGAGTTTTATAAATAATTAAACTCTCATAAACACTGTTCAAACAAAAATTAAATATTAATATAAAATATTGCTACCTACTTGATAGATAATAACGGCTACTAAATATGCAATTAATAATTGGAAAAATATTGCAAAACAAGTCCATTTTGTAGAATTAGTTTCTTTTTTTATAGTTACAATACTAGCTATACATGGAGTATATAATAAACAAAATACCATCAAAACATAAGCATTTAATTCATGAAAACCAACTTGTGCTAATTGACCAACTAAATTATTCATGCCTTCTGCTGAATTGATATTTAAAATACCATACAATACACTCAAACTTGCTACAACAACTTCTTTTGCTGCAATACCAGATATCAAAGCCACTGCAATCTGCCATAATCCAAGTCCAGCAGGAACTAAAATAGGTGCCATCAATCGACCGATTTGAGCTCCAAAGCTATCACCGATATCTACCATACCGGAGAAATTAAAGTTTAAGATAAACCAGATAATTATTGAAGCTACGAAAATCGTTGTACCAGCTTTGGCTAAATATGATTTAACTTTTTCCCAAGCATATAAGAATATAGACATTACATTTGGTGATTTATATTCAGGAAGTTCTATCAACAATACTTTTTTATCGCTCTTATCGCTCACCTTATAAAAGATTTTAGCAATAATTATCGCCATAACTATGCCGATTACATACATAGAAAAAGCTACAAACATCGCATATTCTGGGAAAAACATTCCTGAAAATAAAATATATATTGGAAGTCTAGCACTACATGACATAAATGGCGTTACTAAAATAGTACGCAATCTATCTTTTGGGTCTTCTAATGCTCTTGATGCCATAATTGCTGGCACTGAACAACCAAATCCCAATAATAAAGGAATAAATGCTCTACCAGATAAACCGATTTTGCCCATTACTGAGTCCATGACATAAGCCACACGCGACATATATCCACTATCTTCTAACACAGCTAAAGCTAAGAATAAAATAAATATATTCGGTAAAAATGCTAATATACCACCAATACCAGCTATAGCCCCATCAATTAACAATGACGATATAATTGGACTGACATCTATAGAATTCAATATTGCCATCAAATCATTGCTTACAATATCTATTCCTTCTACTAAATAATTTTAAAAATATCACCTATAGTAAAAGTTAAGAAGAAAATAAATGCCATAATAGCCAAGAAAATTGGAATACCCCAAACATTATCAGTAAGCACAGCATCTATTCTATCTGTAGAGCGCGCTTCTTTATCTTTATTTACTAATACCTCTTGTATTATTTCTTCGATAAAGTCATATTTTTGCTTGATGATATCTTTTTCATAACTTCTATCCAATACATCAGGCAAATCTAAAGGATATTTTTCAATAATTTCTTTATCCTGTACTAATTCTTTGATTGCATGCCAACGCAAATTAGGTAATTGACCATATTTTTCAACGAGAGCTTCCTCAATAATATCTATCTTATCTTCAATCTCATCACTATAAACAACTACACAATCTTTATGATGATTATGTCTATGCTTGCGATTTAAAATTTCTTCACCATGATGATGTTCTATTTTATCTTTAATTTTTTCACCCTGATGATGAGCAACTGCATGCATTAAGATTTCCAGACCACGTTTTTTTCTAGCACTGACAGGAACTACTGGTATCCCTAGCATTTCTGGCAATCTATGAAAATCGATATCCATGCCTCGCTCTTCAACAATATCCATCATATTTAAAGCTAGAACCATTGGCTTACCTAATTCAATAAGTTGCAATGCTAAATATAAATTTCGCTCTAAAGAAGAAGCATCTGCCACATCGACAACAATATCGACTTCATCATCTAATATATATTGACGTGATACTTGCTCTTCCATAGTATATGAAGTCAAACTATAAATTCCTGGTAAATCCACTAATTTATAATTTTCATTGTGAAATTGCATTGCTCCTTCTTTTTTTTCTACAGTTACACCGGGCCAATTAGCAACTTTTAAATGAGCACCAGTATAAGCATTAAATAAAGTAGTTTTCCCACAATTAGGATTGCCAATAAAAGCTACATGAACATCTTTACTCATTTTCTATTTCCTCGATTTCTATAGCATCTGCTATTTCTTTACCTATGGCAAAACGAGTGCCACGTACCTTTATAATTACAGCACCTTGATTTTTTTTATTTAAAACCATAAGTTTTACTTGGTCAGTCATGCCGAGCATCTCCAAACGACGTTCAATATTTCCCTCTAAATTTACTTTTTTTACAAGATAAGTTCTTCCTTTTTGTGCTTGTGATACATTCAAAATTATTGCCTCCTAAATATACATATTTTTCATTTTATCACATCTAGGCAAATTTTATCTAAAAAATAAAAAACGACACCTTTAAATAGTGTCGCTTTTATAGATAAAATCATTATTTAATTAAAATTTATCCTTATCTTTTGGTGGTGTAATATCTATTATTTTACCACTTTTAGACTCTGTATATTCCGCATCTTGTTCATTTGTATATTGATTATATTGTTGATATTCACTTTGATTTGCACCATTTAAACGGTTTCCACATTCAGGGCAGAATTTTGGAGGATTATTTCTATCTGGTGCCATCCATCCACAATTAGGACAACGGAAATTATTTTCATCATATCTACTGCTAGCATAAGCATTAGTTTCATTTTTTTGCCAAAAAGTTTACGATAAATAGCCATAATTATCATTACTACGATACCGATAAGTACCACATTGGCAATTAAGCTAAAATATCACCCATAATCCGCCAAGACCAAACATATTGCTGAGCATGCTACCTAAGAACATACCACCAGCAAATAAACCAATATTTCTTAAAGCACTACCCCAACGGCTACCAGATTGCTGATTGTTTGCTGTATTTGTAGTAGTGTTAGTTTTATTTGCAGTATTTGTGCTCGCATTATTTGTTGTATTATTTGTAGTTGCATTAGACTTAGGTGCTTCTGTAGCATTTGTCTTTGGTGCATCAGTTTTTGGTGTTGTAGTTGTTGTTGATTTTGTAGAAGGTGTTAAAGATTTTGTTGTACTAGCTGGAGCTTTGAACCCGCCACCGCCAGATTTTGCTTTTGCCATGCCGATACCACTAAAAGCAAAAACACACACCATCACAATTGCTAATATTTTTTTGAAATTCATTATACACACTCTCTTTTTAATAGTTATTTTTTGTCTAATTAATAGTTATTTTAACATATAAAGCATAATCAATCAATTATCTAATTAATTATTTATAAACTTGCCTACAAAAAAAGCTACAGCCAAAACTGTAGCTCTTATAACATAGAATAAATCGCTAATACCAATACTCCTGGTACTCCAAATATCCCTGCTATCAATGCCGTTATAAAATTAATCGGAATGTATACAAATCCCAAGAAATTTATAATATATAAAACGATAGCACCTATTATGCTATTATAAATGCAATTCCATAAGATTTTTAGTGGCATAGAAAAAATTTTAGTGAATACACATAAAATCAATAAGCCCACAAAAAAAAGCAATAACTAATGTAGATTCAACCATAAAATCACAACCTTTGTTCTAAATGAACTTACATTTCTCGACGATTTTCAATAGCTTTAGCTAAAGTTACCTCATCTGCATATTCTAAATCGCCACCAACAGGAAGTCCATGAGCAATTCTTGTTACTTTTACACCTAGTGGTTTTAATAATTTGGCAATGTACATAGCTGTTGCTTCGCCTTCGATATTAGGGTTAGTAGCCATGATAACTTCTTTTACTTTATCATCATATAGACGATTTAATAATTCTTTGATATGAATATCCTCTGGCCCTACTCCTTCAATTGGCGATAAAGCTCCATGCAATACATGATAAACGCCTTTATAATCTCGCATACGTTCCATAGCCACTATATCTTTAGGCTGTTCTACTACACAAATAATAGAATGATCTCTATTTGGAGAAGTGCAAATAGCACAAGGGTCTGTATCACTGAGATTAAAACAACAACTGCAAAAGCCAATTTTTTCTTTAGCTTCAATAATAGCCTGCGCCAAGGCTTTTGCTTGGGCAGGCTCCATGTCTAAAATATGATATGCTAAGCGTACAGCTGTCTTTGAACCAATTCCTGGTAAAGCACGAAAATGTTCAATTAGCTTAGCCATAGGCTCAATATATCTCATTAGAATAATCCAGCAGGAAGATTTAAACCACTAGTTAATTTGCTCATTTCACTAGCCATCATTTCATCTACTTTTACCATAGCCTGATTTACAGCAGATAAAATAAGGTCTTGTAACATTTCTACATCTTCTGGATCTACTGCAGCTTTATCAATAACAAGGGACTGCATCTGTTTTTCACCGTTCATAACGACTTTAACAACACCGCCACCAACACTTACTTCAACAGTTTTCTTTTTAAGTTCATCTTGCATTTTTTTCATATCAGCTTGCATTTTCTGAACTTTTTTCATCATGCCAGCCATATTACCTTGATTAAACATCAAAATACCTCCATATAAAATATTTTTCTCTATTTAGAGTATCAAAATAAAATAAATCGTCAATTATCTATTATTTATTATCTTCAGGAATTATTTTTCCACCAAAAATCTCAATCGCCGTCTGTAATGTATGTTTACCTTCTGGTGTCATATTATCATAATCTACATCTGTTGGCGCTATATCTACATAATCTTCATCTGTAGGCATAGGAATGTCTGCTTGATAATCACCTTGTGGCAATACATCCTCATCTTCAATCATAGGAATTATTACTTTTGGCGCTTTTATTTCCTGTATTTTATCAACATTATTATTTAAAGTAGTATTAACCTGTGGCATTTGCGTTATTTTCAAATCTCCACAAGTACAGACTAAACGCAAATTATGACCTGTTACATTTTCTAATACTTCTTCTATCAATAAACGATAATCATCTTTTTCTGTACGAGCTTGTAAAAATGGGCTATCAAAATGGATAAAAAATTGATTATCTGCTATACGATAAGGTAGCGCTCTATTTACACAAGCCACTACAACTTTTTTGCGACGAGCATTAAGCCCTGCCAACACATTTTGCCAAATAGCTGTAGCATCAGCATTTTCCATTGGCATTATATTAGTATGCACTGGCTCATTTTCAACTATTTTTGAAGCTCTTTTTACTGTATTTTGTCTTGGCTCTACAGAAGTATTCATCATTGGCGCATTTGTCATTGGAGCTGATTTATACTGCTCTTGCATATTAGCCAACTGACTACTAAGTGCTTTGACTATTCTATCTAAACGAGAAACAGTCTGTTCTAGCGCCATTATTTTTGCCTCTGAAGCTCCCTTGTTATTTACTGCAGGTATATTATTCATCATCGGCATTATTTTCTCTGAATTATTATTTTCAGCTTTGCCTTGCCAACATAATTTTAAAAATAAAACTTCTGCCGTTATTCTAGGTTGACTTGCCCATTTTATTTCGTTAATAGCCTCATGTATTTTTTGAATAATTTGCATTATCTGCTCATGCGTAAATTCTTTAGCTTGGCGAGATAATACCTCTTCATCTTCAAAATACATATTTAAATTTAATAATTTATTTGAAGCTTTATAGAGCATAATCGAACGAAAATGCAATACTAATTCGTTCAATAATTGTTTTATTTCTTTACCTTGAGCTATTATTTCATCAAGGATAGTTAAAATCGTTTGACTATCTTTTTTAGCTAGAGCATCTGTTATCTGCCATACCCAATCATGACCTACAAGCCCTAATACTTTTCTCACTTGTGTAACAGTAAGTTCATCTTTGGTAAAAGCAAGACATTGGTCTAATAAACTGAGTGCATCACGCATACCGCCATCTGCCTGAATGGCAATAATAGACAATGCATCTTTATCTGCATTTAGCCCCATCTCATCAGTAATCATCACAAGTCGTTTTAAGATATCATCTTTTGTTATGCGTTTAAAATCATATCTTTGACAACGTGATTGTATTGTTATTGGCACCTTATGCACTTCTGTTGTTGCCAAAATAAATACAACATGAGATGGTGGTTCTTCTAATGTTTTTAGCAAAGCATTAAAAGCTTCTGTCGTCAACATATGAACTTCATCGATGATATATACTTTATATTTACCATCTACAGGAGCAAATTTCACTGTTTCACGTAAATCACGAATTTCATCAATACCACGATTGGAAGCCGCATCTATTTCAAAAACGTCCATGAATGAACCATCATTTATTTTTTGACAACATACACATTGATTACAAGGTGTTGGTGTCGGTCCATGCTCACAATTTAAAGCCTTCGCTAAAATCTTAGCTGTACTTGTCTTCCCTGTACCACGTGGTCCAGAAAATAAATATGCATGAGCTACTTTACCGGTGCTTATAGCATTAGATAAAGTTTCACTGATATGTTCTTGGCCTATAAGATCCGAAAAATCTTGTGGTCTCCACTTTCGGTAAAGTGCCATATAAGCCATAATAAATGCTCCCCTCCTATTTTTGGATATAAAAAAAACAGCTTCTCAGGTAAGAACACGGTATTCAGGCGCCCTCACGGCACATGAAGATGATCACTTACCGTTGCTCCCTTCCGGACCTGGCGGGGTTCATGAGTCTCCATTGCGCGAGACCCGAATACCGCAGTCTTACATGAGAAACTGCTCATGAATGATATTTTAGCATAAAAAAAGAATTATTACAAGTGTTCGCTCATTCGTTTTTCTTTTAGTCAAAAGAAAAAATGAACCAAAAAGAAAAACCACCCGCGATATTGATTTTACTTTGTCAAAGATAAAATTATGTCTACAACGCTCTAAACTCGCTTCGCTCAAACAGTAGAGCTAAAACCGTAGCCCTAATTTTATCTTTGCCAATAGCTTTCAGCTACCGTAAAAGTCTGCTAACGCGGGAATATTTGGTATTTATTAATAATACCGTACTATTTTTTCCGCATTATAAAATTTGAATGGTAACCTTTAGGTTATTGAACATAATTATCACTGAATACGGTTTTAGTCTGAATGTTTGAGCGAAGCGAGTTTCTAAGCGTTGTATGAAGTGATAATTATGTTCAAAGTTCAAATTTTATCTGCGGTGGTTTTCTTTGGTTCGTTTCTTTGCCATCAAAGAAATGAACAAGTTTTTAGCCTTTTAACCATTTTGCTACATCAATAGCGTGATATGTGATGATGATATCTGCACCTGCACGTTTCATGCTGAGAAGTGTTTCCATAACGATGCGTTTTTCATCAATCCAGCCATTTTGAGCTGCTGCTTTTACCATGGAATATTCACCACTTACATTATATACAGCTATAGGACGATCAATTTTATCGCGAACTTGACGAACGATATCAAGATAACATAAAGCAGGTTTTACCATGATGAAATCTGCTCCTTCTTCCATATCAAGTTCTACTTCTTTCATAGCTTCACGACTATTAGCAGGATCCATCTGATAAGCTCTTCTATCACCAAATTGAGGAGCAGAATCAGCTGCATCTCTAAATGGTCCATAATATCCAGAAGCATATTTTACTGCATAAGACATGATAGATACATTTTTAAATCCAGCTTCATCTAAAGCTTCACGAATTACAGCAATTCTGCCGTCCATCATATCAGATGGGGCAATGATATCCGCACCGCTTTGAGCTTGGCTTACAGCAACTTTTGCTAACAATTTTAAAGTAGCATCATTATCTACTTCATGACCACAAAGCTGACCGCAATGACCATGTGTTGTATATTGGCAAAGGCATACATCACCAACAATTACAAGGTTTGGCACAGCTTCTTTAATTGCACGCATAGCACGTTGTACAGGGCTATTTAAATCCCATGCACTAGAACCTATTTCATCTTTATATTCAGGAAGACCAAAAACTTCAATCGCTGGAATTCCAAGTTCATAAACTTCTTTTGCCACTTTTACTGCATTATCTACAGAAAGATGATATACATCTGGCATACTAGGAATTTCTTCTTTTACATTTTCACCAGCAACCACAAAGATAGGATAAATTAAATCCTTTACAGATAAAGAATTTTCACGAACCATGTCGCGAACAGCGCTATTTAAACGCAAACGGCGTGGTCTTAAAGTATTGAGTTTCATCAATAGTCACCATCCAAAATTTTTTATTTTTGCTACTAAACCATCTATAGTATATACATCGGCTTCTACATCAACAGTGAGCCCATGTTTTTCACAAGTATTGGCTGTGATAGGGCCAATGCTTGCTTTAGCCACATTATCTAATAAAGATTTATCTTCATCAATTAATTTTAAAAGATTTTCTACAGTAGAAGAACTTGTAAAAGTTACCATATCTACTTTATGTTCTTTTAATAAAGCCTTTATCTCTTCTTTATTTGTATCTGCCATTTTTGTAGTATATGTTTCTGCTACATCTACAACAGCACCTAATTGACGAAGTCCTATTGGTAAAGCTTCACGAGCTTTTTGTGCTCTGGGTATTAAGACTTTTGTACCTTCTTTAATATCATCTTTTAAAACATTTAAAATACCTTCTGCCATAAACATTGTTGGTACTTTATCTGCAATGATACCATAATTTTTTAATTTATTTGCAGTAGCTGTACCGATAGCTGCAATTTTAGCATCTCTTAAGCTACGTACATCTAATCCTTTTTCATTTAAGCGAGCGAAAAATCTATCTACACCATTTGTACTAGTGAAAATAATCCATTCATATTCACCGATTTTAGCGATAGCTTTATCTAAACTTGCAAAATCATCATCAGGAGTTGTGATTTTTATAGCTGGAGCTTCTATACAATTTGCCCCTAAATCTTCTAATGCTGTTGTCAATTTAGAAGCTTGTTCGCGCGCTCTTGTAACTAAGATATTTTTGCCAAATAATGGTTTATTGTCAAACCATTGAATTGTCTGACGTAAATTTACTACATTACCAACTACAAAAACTGCTGGTGGTTTTAAATTATGTTTTTTTACATCTTCCACAGCATTACCTACTGTAGTTACTAATACTTCTTGTTCTGCTTTTGTACCCCAACGCACTAAAGCTGCTGGCGTATCTGCACTTCTTCCATATTTTATCAATTGACTTGTGATATGTGGTAAATTACCTACACCCATCAAAAATACTAAAGTATCTACAGCTGTAGCTAATTTTTCCCAATTTATATCGGATTTTCCTTTTGTTGGGTCTTCATGACCTGTAATCACGGCAAAAGATACTGCAACTTTGCGATTAGTTACAGGGATACCTGCATAAGCAGGTGCTGCAATAGCAGAGCTGATACCTGGTACGATTTCAAAAGCTACATTATTTTTCTTTAAAACTTCTGCTTCTTCACCGCCACGACCAAATACAAATGGGTCGCCACCTTTTAAGCGTACCACGCATTTTCCTTCTTTCGCTTTATCAGCGATAAGTTGGCTGATATCTTCTTGACGCATTGCGTGATTGCCAGCTTTTTTACCTACATAGATATATTCTACATCATCTTTAGCAAAAGCCATCAAACGTTTATCTGCTAAATAATCACAAATAACTACATCTGCTTTTTCTAAACATTCTTTTCCCTTTAAAGTAATTAGGCGATAATCTCCAGGACCTGCACCTACTAAATAAACCATTCCATTCATTGATAAGAACCTCCAAAAGATATTATAATCCCAATTACTTATTGGGCATTTTCATCAGGGCAACATAAACCTAGACTTTGCATAATTTTTAATCCGCCATTTGCCAAAAGTTTTTCAGCTAAATCTTTTCCCAAAGTTTTGGCATTAGCTCTTGAACCTATGATTTTATCACGGATTATACATTTGCCATCAATAGAACCAATTACAGCTTCTACAGACAAATTATCATCATCTTCAACTTGAGCATAGACACCAACAGGCACTTGGCAACCGCTTCTACACGAGCCAAAAAGCTACGTTCTGCTTTTGTCGCATCTGCTGTTTTATCATCATGCAAAAATTCAAGCATTTGTTTTATTTCTTCATCATCTTCTCTAGTTTCTATAGCCAAAGCACCTTGACCTACAGCTGGAAGACAAATTTCACGAGGAATAATCTGTGTTATTTTATCACCAAAGCCTAATCTTTTAAGCCCTGCTACTGCTAAAACAATAGCATCAAAATTTTCTTCTTCTAATTTACGAAGTCTTGTGTTTACATTTCCACGAAGACTATGAATATCTAAATCTGGTCGTGCTTTTAATAATTGAGCCTTGCGACGAAGACTAGAAGTTCCTACCTTAGCCCCTTGTGGTAAATTTTCTAAAGTTTTATATTTTGGACTAACTAGTGCATCTCCACAATCTAAACGCTTAGTTATAGTGGTCAAAGATAATCCTGTTGGTAATACAGTAGGCATATCTTTTAAACTATGTACTGCTAAATCTACACGTTTTTCTAACATTGCTACTTCAAGTTCTTTTGTAAATAATCCTTTGCCACCGATTTTAGCAAGTGGCACATCAAGAATTTTATCGCCTTTAGTAACAATATGCATCAACTCAACTTCCAAACCTTCATATTGTTACGTAGGCGATCTGCCACATATTCTGCCTGCCATAATGCTAATTTACTGCTACGTGTACCAATAACAATCTTTTTACGCACTATTATTCCCTCTCTTTTAATACATCTATTTTAAATAACTTAGTTACAGCATTCACATAATAATCTTCTTGTTGTGTTCCTGCAAAACTGTTTAACTTAATCATTGGCTCACGCAATAATTTACGAACAATCATATGTGACATATGTTCAATTTCTCTAACCTGACTTTCAGTTAAATCGCCAAGTTTTGTCATTGCTCGTTTCACTTCGCGACGACGAATGCGCTCAGCTTTTGTTGATAAACGAGCCATTACTGGCTGACAAGATAAATATTGAAAACGCTCTAAAATTGAATTTACTTCTTCATCAATAATTTTTTGAGCTTGATATGCTTCATATTCACGTTCTTTGATATTATCTTCAACTACAGCTTCTAAATCATCAATATTATATAATTCTACGCCTTTTATCTCTGCTACATCTGGATCAACATCACGAGGCACTGCTATATCAATAATGACAAGCGGTCTACCTTTACGCTTAGACATGAATAATTGTGTTTCCCAAGGTTTTACTACATAATGAGGTGCTCCTGTGGAAGTTACTACAATATCTACATCATTTGCTTTGCGCAAAGCATCACGGAAACCTACTGCTTCACCGCCAAATTGACTAGCTAATTCCTGTGCTTTATCAAAATGTCTATTAGCTACATAAATTTTCTTAGCGCCCTTGCCCATTAAATTACGAGCAGTGAGTTCTGCCATTTGACCTGCACCATAGATAAGCGTATTGCTATGTTCTAGATTGCCGAAAATCTTTAAAGCTAATTGTACAGCGGCATAACTAACAGATACTGCATTATAAGCAATTCTAGTTTCTGTACGCACTCTTTTTCCTGTAGTAATCGCACGGTGAAATAAAGTATTTAAAATTGTACTTGTCGCTTGAGCTTCTCTTGCCATTGAATAAGCTTTTTTAACCTGACTTAAAATCTGACCTTCACCAATGATAAGTGAATCCAAGCTAGAAGCTACTGCAAATAAATGACGTATACAATCTTTATCTACATGATAATAAAAATACTCATCTTTTGCATCATCACTTCCTGCAAGCGTGAAGAAAAACTCTTTTACATCTTGCATATTTTCGTTTGCATCATCTACAACAGCATAGATTTCTGTGCGATTACAAGTAGATAAAATTACAACTTCACTAATTCCATTATAATTATCTAAATGACGTAATCCTTTATTAATATTGTCAACAGAAATGGCAAATCTTTCACGTACTTCTACAGATACAGTTTTATGATTAAGCCTAAAACCACTAATTGCATCTCTTATGCTCGCCTCCGCTTCATCATATTTTTTAGCCCTTACAAGTTCCATCACATCATCACTTAACGCACTACGCCAAAAGATTTCACGGTCATCACTTGTTGGCAATTTTTCAATAGCTTCTTTTCTTAATTGCACTAATTTATCTAACCAATTTGCATATGTTTCGTCAAATTCTCGTTCCATTTTACAACGCAAATATCTAGATAATGCTGGTGATTTTCCATTAGTTGAAAAAGTTACTAATAAATCACCTCTTCTAATTTTTGCAGGCAAAGCAAAATCACAAAATTCTAATCTATCAACTACATTTAATATCACTTTTTTTTGATTTGCTTCTTTTCGAACTTGTGCATTTACTTCTTCATTGCCTATAGCGCAAATAGCCAAAATAAAATCAGTTAAATCTCCTTGTTCATAGCATTTTTTTTGCCAAATTATAGCTTTTGTTTCCACTAGTTTAGCCAAACCTTCCACTATTTGAGGAGAGATAACTGTAACTTTTGCCTTTGCCTCTAATAAACCTTTTACTTTTCTCAGTGCTACATGTCCGCCACCTAAGACTACACAAGGCTTATTATCCAAAATTAAATTAATAGGATACACACCCACACCTCTTCAAAATATGAATATAATTCATTTTTTATAATTATACCGCAATAAATATGCTCTATCAACACTTTAAAGTAATATTATATAACAAGCTATCAAATTTATTAATACCTTATCTTGGAATTATTTTACCTGAATTTTTCTTTACCAAAAAAGTCAAATAGTTTATACTTATAATATCCTTTAGATGTTTATGTCGATACAAAGAAGATTAATATATGGAAATCCTTTTATGTTTTATTATTTCTCCTATATTCCTTTTCTTTGTTCCATAACAAATGAAAAGGAATTATATTATTAAGTAGGTGTTAAATTTATGAAAACTATCGCATTAATTGCCCATGACCAGAAAAAAGAAGAAATGCTTGAATTTGTTGGCAATCATCTTGATGTCTTAAAACAATTTCATCTTGTAGCAACTCGCACAACTGGTACATTAATCAACGAAAAATATAATTTAAATGTTGAAACTATGATGTCTGGTCCTTTAGGTGGCGACCAACAAATCGGTGCTATGGTAGCAACTGAAAAAGTAGATTATGTAATTTTCATGCGCGACCCATTAAACGCTCAGCCTCACGAACCTGATATCAACGCACTTCTTCGCATTTGCGACGTTCACAATATTCCACTTGCTACAAATCGCAGAAGTGGTCATATTTTAATCAAATATGCTGGTGAAAAATTATAATATTACGCAAAAAAAGGCTTTAGCTCTAAATAGAACTAAAGTCTTTTTATCTAATTAATTCATTTCAAATACAACTGATACATTTGCTCTAACACTGATATCACCACTTTGAATAGGTGAAGTTGCTCCTGTTGCATCAGCTGCTCTCATATACATAGCATTATTGAAATTTTTAGCTTCAATATATGTGCTTCCAGTATTTACACTGACTACATTTACTATAGATTTTTCTAAGCTATTAGCAACTACTTGTGCTTTACGTTTAGCATCTGCGATAGCTTGCTGTAATACTTTATCTTTATAAACTTGGCTGTCTTTTAAACCAAATTCTATAGAATTTACATTACTAGCACCTGCATTAATTGCTGTATCAATCACAGTTCCTACCATATCGATATTATCTATAGTAACAGTAATTTCATTTGATACACTGTAGCCAATGATTTCTCTACTATTATCTTTAGTGTTATATACAGGATATAAATTATAATTTGTTGTCTGCATTTTATCTTTAGTTATAGCTAATCCCAATATAGCACTTTGAATATTTTGCATGATTTGAGCATTTTTGTGCTGAAGCCAATTTTGCATCTTTTGCAGTATTTTCAATGCTAATACTTATAGTTACTTTATCTGGAGTAACTTTTATCGTAGAACTTCCATCTACAGAAATTGTTCTTAAATCCTGTGCTTGTACTAGACTACAAGAAAATAAAATACATAGAGCCATCACTAAGCCGACCAAACTAAATTTACGCATAAATAACACTCCTTTTGCTTTAAATTAATTAAATTATTAAAATTTTATTAAAATTTTCCAGATAAATATAGGGAAGAATTTTCCCTATATTTATTTATGCATTAAACATTGAAACGGAAATGTGTAACATCGCCATCTTGCATGATATAATCTTTACCTTCTACACGAACTTGACCTTTTTCACGAGCTGCTGCTACACTTCCAGAAGCTACTAAATCATCATAAGATACGATTTCTGCACGAATGAAGCCACGTTCTATATCAGAGTGAATTTTACCGGCAGCCTGTGGAGCTTTTGTACCCACTTTAATAGTCCATGCACGACATTCATCTTCACCAGCTGTCAAGAAAGTCATAAGACCTAATAATTTAAAAGCTGCTTTGATTAATTTATTAAGACCAGATTCATCAAGTCCTAAATCAGATAAAAATTCATTTGCTTCTTCTTCATCGAGTTCTGCAATTTCAGATTCTACTTTAGCGGAAATTACTACAACACCTGCATTTTCTTTTTGAGCATATTCTTTTACTTTTGCTACATATTCATTATCATTTTCAGCAGTAGCTGCTTCATCTTCACTTACATTTGCTACATATAATGTAGGTTTTAAAGTCAATAAGTTCAAATCTTTGATGAGTTCTAATTCATCTTCACTGAGTTCTGCCTGACGTGCTGGAATAGCTTCTTCTACTACTTTTTTTACTTTTTCCAAAACAGCTTCTTCAGCACGAGCTTCTTTATTACCGCTTTTAGCTGTACGAGAAACTCTATCTAAACGTTTTTCTACAGAATCAAGGTCTGCTAAACAAAGTTCAGTGTTGATGATTTCAATATCACGAATTGGGTCTACACTACCTTCAACATGAGTAATATCACCACTAGCAAAACAACGTACAACATGAGCTACTGCATCTACTTGACGAATATGGGATAAGAATTTATTTCCTAAACCTTCACCACGAGAAGCGCCTTTTACTAAACCTGCAATATCAACAAAGCTTACGCTTGCAGGAGTAGTTTTTTTAGAATTGTACATTTCATGAAGAACTTTTAATCTTTCATCAGGAACATCTACAACACCTACATTTGGTTCAATTGTGCAAAATGGATAGTTGCTGCTTCTGCACCTGCTTTTGTAATAGCATTAAATAAAGTAGATTTACCCACATTTGGCAATCCTACAATACCAACTTCTAAATTACTCAAAATTATTCACCCTATCTTTTTTATTTTTCTATATAATTATACCTTATTCTTATTTTACTGCAACAAGGCTTCATCTATAATTGTACCATATTTGCCAAGCCACCAAGAAATAGCTCTTACACCATTGATATAATTTTCTAAAACAGTTCTATCTGGCAAGGCTTCACGATTAAAATATTGTGGTTTTTCTACTAAATCATCAGTATTGCCGATAGCATCAGCAGTTATCCAAAAAGCATAACTTTGACCTAATTTATTTTCACTCAAAGATTTCCCCACACTATAATAAGTAAAACCTTCTGGAGCTATTAAATCTATCACTGTTGGCATAATATCTATTTGACTTCCTGCCATATCTTCTGGCAATAAATCTTTTTGTATGCCTTTTCCTGTGATGATAAGTGGCACGCTATAGCGTTCATACATTGTAGGTACTTTATCGATATTATATCTATCAGCATGGTCGCCCACAAAAATAAATAAACTATCTGGATATTTTGCTTTGACTTTATTGATGAAATCACTTGCCATCTTATCTGCATACCAAAAATGACCAAGCTCTTTGATTAATTCTTGATTATTTTTTTCTTTATCAGGCAAACCTTCAATCACTTTACTAACATCAAAACCTTCTTTTTCTAAGTCAATATTAAATGGTGAATGATTTGATGTATTTAAAATCACTGAAAAAGTCATTTTATTATCATCAATCTGTTTAAAAATAGCATCATATAAATATTCATCATCAGCGCCCCATACGCTACCTGTAGCATTAGGGTCAATATTGCCTCTACTATAAAAATTATCAAAGCCTTGTGCTAATGTAAATTCTTGAATATTTTCCCATGTAGCAGGACCAGCATACCAAAAACTTGTTTCATAGCCTAAATTTTTCATCTGTGGTGCTGTTGCCGTGATATAAGGATTTGCTAATGCTTCTGGCATAGTTGTCAAATATAAATTAGAATTTGCCATGCCTGTAACCATAGTCATTAAAGCACCTACTGTACTTGAGCCACTAGGCAACATATGCGAAGTATAAATCGTATCATCTTCAGCGATTATTTTTTTCATATTATCAGCAATATGCAAATTGCTATATTTATCTAATAATGGCCAGTTCGCATAGCTTTCTGATACAATCACAAAAATATGTTTTGGTTTTTCTATCTTAGCCCCTGTTGCTTCTTTAGCTAGATATATACTTAAATCATTTCCGCCATCTTTATTTGTTAAAGATTTTGCTAAATCTCTCACATTTTGCGCTGAAAAACTAAGTCCATTACAAGCTTCCATACGCATTTGATTTGCATATGCTCGATAAATAGCTTGATAATCATCTAAAATAGACTCATTTAAAAATGTATCATTTGTAATTCCTGCATTTTCCCAATTCACACCAGATTTCCAGCTCCAGCCACCGCCATATAAAGATAATGTACCTAAGACATATATGCACATGAGCAAGGAAACCGTTTTTATTTTCTCTGGTAATATTTGCCATCTTTTAACTTTAAAACTATAAACTAAAAATTTATTAAAAGCATAATTCAAGATAGCAACTAAAGCAATTATTAATAGCAATTTCAATGGCAACTGAAATTCTTCCACCAAAGAAATAAATAATGCATATAAATCTTCATGCATTGCTGTAAATAACATTTGATTGAAACCGCTATGGAATTGTTGATAAAAAGGAAATCTAGCTACAAATAATAATGTGGTTATAAACAAAATCACAAATGAACAAATATAGCGAAAATATTTTAATCTATGCCATATAGTTTCAGCGATAAAACCAATGAGCATACATAATGTAAGTCCGCCTGCTGTTTGCAAACTTAATTTTGCCCCACTATAAATTGCTGTAAGAATTAAATTATGTCCACTACCTGCACTGAGATATTCACTCATCCCCCAAATAAAAATCAAACGATAGACACATAATAATAACCAAAAAAAGATAAAGGTTTTTATTATTTTTGTTAAATTTTTATTTAAACCTAACAAAATTTTATTTAGCAATATAATCCTTCTTTCTCGCTTTACCAAAATCACTAAAATTTACAAGAAACTTACTATACTGCTTTATTATACAAAAAATTTTTCACTTATAAATACACTATTAACTAAAACCTTACAAAATTTATAAAATAAGCAAAAAGACTTCCTATAGCCATTTATTCATTAAATAAACCATAGGAAGCCCTAATTTATAAAAATGATAAAATCTGAGCTATCTTTTTACAATAATTAGTCTAAGATAACTGCTTTTGTAGCTGTAGCTTGTCCAGGCATGCTCATTGCTACAAAATCATACCATACTAAAACTTTATCACCTTGTTTTAATTCTTTAGCATCATCTTCTACATTTTCAGGAATTGTAACGAACATATCTTCATTAGTATTTAAAAATTTAACGCCATTTTTTACTTTATCCACTTTGCTAACATGCATATAGATACCATCATGCTGACCATCACCCATTACAAGTGCATATGCTCTGCTTTGTGGTGGGAGGCTACGAGTGGAAATAGAGCTATAATATGCTGTTAATTCATCGCCTACATGTAAACGATTGAGGTCTACATCCTCACCATTTTTACCATTTAAAATTTCAGTATCCCAACGCACGATTAAAGCCACTGTATTATCAGAATTTGTATCTTTTATAGTAATCATGTCATCATTAATAGATACAATCTGACCATGCATACTTACCACATTATCTACTGCTTTGTTTGCAGCAGCAGCAAATGCAGCTGTAGAAGCAAAAGCTAAACATAACACCATCATCAATAAAATTCTAAATTTCTTCATTGTAAATTCAACCTCCATTAATATATTCATTAACCTTATATTATCATCTTTAATGAACATATTCAATAAGAAATCTATTAGAAATAAATTAAAAGATTATTAAAATAAAAAGAGATTTATTACCTTTGCTCTATATAAACAAATTCATAAATCTCTTTTTATTATATTCTATTCATGTAATTCCAATGGCAGTCCATCAGGGTCTTTAAAAAATGTCATTTTTTCTGCGTAAAATCGTCCCATCTAATTGGTTCACATTCAATGCCCAATTTTTCTAATTCTGCTACAGTCTTTTCTATACATTCCACTTTAAAAGCTAAATGTCTAAGTCCACAAGCTTCCGGATTATTTACACGTTTTGGTGCATCTGCTTTACCAAAAATCTCCAATTCACAACTACCTAATTTTAAATCTAGCTTATAATCATTTCTATCTTCTCTATGATGTTCTCTAATCACTTCAAAACCCAATAAATCTACATAAAAATGACGAGATTTCGCATAATCAGATACGATAATTGCCACATGATGAATTACTTCTAAATTCATGATTTACACCTCTAATCTTTCTTTTTAAATAAATATGTCATATAAATAAATATTACCCAAATAGGTAAAACTATTATAGAAATCAACATATCTGGTATTTGTGTCATAATCACTACTACTGCAATTAAGAACAAGATACAGAAATAATTTGTATATGGATAAAATAAAGATTTAAATTTAAGTTCATCTAAACGATTTTCACGAGTAAATTTCAATCTAAATTTCATATGTGTAATAGTGATAATAAACCAGCTGATGATTAAGCCAGCTACTACAATAGATAATAAATACAT
>ENA-OQIO01000361-OQIO01000361.1-human-gut-metagenome-genome-assembly--contig:-NODE-361-length-24750-cov-1.890793_pt1 | contig 24750 bp, 25 predicted proteins | sample MGYA00242573_ERZ504737 | MGnify/ENA primary metagenome ERZ504737 (study PRJEB26092, sample SAMD00036203) | human gut metagenome | host: Homo sapiens | study: EMG produced TPA metagenomics assembly of...
TGGCTTAAAAAAAACAATTTTAAACACTATGAAGAAGTCTATTGACTTTATTCATCAACAAAAGATCGTGTCTATAGTTTAGATAACTTTAAAAATATATGCAAGAATTTACAATATCCAACATGCTTAAATGTATCCATGTTTGTGGAACAAATGGGAAAGGTTCGACTGTTAATTACATGAAAAGAAGTTTTAAAAAAACAGGGATATACTGTAGGAACTTTTACTTCACCAGCACTTATTTCTAGGTTAGATGTCGTACGTATCAATGATGAATGGATCAAGGAACAATTTATTGTTGATGTTGCTAATAGATATGTGGATAATTGGTTAAAGTATGAGATTTCTTTATTTGAAATAGAGGTCTTTATTTCAATTCTTTACTTTATTTATCAAGGTGTTGACTATGCCATTTATGAGGTTGGATTAGGTGGAGAGTTAGATGCAACGAATATTATTTTACCAATGGTTTGTGTTAATACGAATATTGGTTTAGATCATATGGATTATTTAGGTGATAGCTATGAAAGTATTGCTAGAGCGAAAGCGGGAATTATTAAAGAGCATGTTGATTTTATTACAGGAGAACATAAACAAGAATGTGTTGATATTTTTAGAGATACTTGTGAAAAGCATCATAGTCATTTGATACGTTTAGATCGTATACATGATTTACAAGATGGTGAAAATGTAAAATATACATATAAGGATTATAATATTGTTTTAAATACGCCAGCTCTTTATCAAATTGAAAATAGTGCTTTAGCATTAGAAACCTTATTATATTTAAAGGAACATCATTTTATTGAATTAGATGAATCTTCAATTGTTGAAGGTTTATTTGAAGCTAAGTGGGCAGGACGTTTTGAAATCATAAGTGAAAAACCACTGATTATTTAGATGGGGCCCATAATCGAGAAGGTGTTGATGAACTCTATCGTTCTGCACGTAAATTACATAATTTAAAAATCATCTTTTCAGCATTAAGAGATAAAGATACGGACTATATGATTGAAAGATTATTAGATTTGACGTATGATATAACCGTCTGTGAATTTAAACATCCACGTAGTCAAAGTGCAAAATTATTAGCAGGGGACTATCCGGTAAAAATTGAACCGGACTTTAGAAAAGCTTTAGACGATATTTATTTACAAGAAGGAACATTTTTGATTACGGGATCATTGTATTTTATTTCTGAAGTAAGGAAATACTTATTACAAAAGATTCATAGCAAATAATAAAGAAGGAGGAGTCTACTTTTAGTAGCAATTGTGTACGGTTTTATATCGGAATTAACGCCCGTGGACTAGCAAGAGGACGAAGCGGGAAAGCATATGTACGGTTTTATATCGGAATTAACGCCCATGGACTAGAAAGAGGACGAAGTGGGAAAAAACATATGTACGGTTTCTTACCGGAATTAACGCCTGTGGACTTATAAGAGGACGAAGCAGGAACAATTGGTTTTTTTAAGTAGCAATCAAACGATGATTCAAATTATTTTAGGGGTTATTATTGTTTCGATTGGGATATTTGTTTTTTATAAATATCCAATGAAAAGCGATGTGCGACAAGTGACATTGGGGGCTTTATTTGTCATTCTAGCTATTATTTTAAAAAGGTTAGCTGTGATGGTACCTTTTCTTGGCTTTCCAAGTTTAAAAATTACATTAGAGGTATTACCTTTAATCGTTGCTGGTTTAACATTACAACCAGGGTATTGTTTTATAGTTTCTATCGCCACAGATTTTCTAGGTCTTGTTCTAGCAAATGCAGGAGGATTTCCTTTCTTAGGATTTACTTTAAATGCGGTTTTACAAACTGAAATACCATGTCTATTAAAGATTTATTTAAATGAAAAAAATGAAAAACTCTTAGAAAGAATTGTAAAAATAGTAATGGTTATTATTTCGTTACTAGGATGTCTTTATGTTTTTAAAATCAATGAAGTTAATATTTCAGGATCTTCATATCAAGTAACATTACCAATTAAATTTACAATCTTTGTCATCATTGCAGCAATGCTTACTATTCTCTTTATTTTTATAAGATATTATAAAAATAAACTCAAAGAAAAAAGATTTACGCTTATTTCATTTAAGTATTCTATCAGTTGTAGCTATTGAACTAACAGTAACGATGTTTTTAACACCATATTGGTTACAAACAATGTATGGAATACCATTCTTTGCATCACAATTTGTAAGAATCTTAAAATCATGTGTGATGATACCTGTAGGTATTATCATTGTATATACAATGAATCGAATGATTCAAAAAGTTATTAGATAAAGTTTTGGATATTGTCCAAAGCTTTTTATTTTGTACCAAAAATAAAAGATCAAATTAATAAAGAAAATTTGATAATTTTTGACAAATTTATAGCAAAAATTACAAAACGGGCAATTTGTTGTACTTAAAATTAAAAAACAGGACAATTGGTGTATTGTATAGATGGAGGTGTTGCTTTATGCATAGAAAAAGTTCGATTTCTATTAGAGAATGGCTTGAAAATTCTAATAAAGCACTTTTAGTAACGGGTATAAGACGTTGTGGGAAATCTATTTTGCTTAAGCAGATTATGGATGAAATGAAAGAGGATCAAGGTGTTACCGATGATCATATTATATATATGAACCTGGAAGATATGAAATACGCATTTATAAAGAATGCGATGGATTTGTATGGGTATGTGGAGAAACTTATCGTTGATGAAGAAAAGTATTACATTTTCTTAGATGTGATTCAGATGGTTGAAGAATTTGAACGGGCTATAAATTCTTTTCACGCAACAAAAAATGTAAGTATTTTTATCACGGGTTCCAATAGCTGGCTGTTGTCGGGAGAATTAGCAACATTGTTATCCGGAAGATACGTGAGTTTTCGGGTGATGCCGTTTCGTTTTCAGGAAATGTGTGGGATGTTGGGAGTAAAGAAAGAAGAAGCGTCTGAAAAAGAATTTATGGACTATATTACATGGGGCGTAATGCCACAGCGCTTTTATTTTAAAACCGAAGAAGAAACTAAAGTGTTTATGACAGATTTGTATGATTCTATTGTGTTGAAGGATATTTTCTGGCGAGGTCAGGTGAGGGATGTAGATGCACTGAACAGACTGTTGGAATACATTGTATTGAACTCTTCGCAGACATTTTCTCCAACATCGATTGCCAAGTATTTTGAAAGTGTAAATCGAAAAGTAGCACCGGATACTATAATAATTATATGGAAAAGATAGTTGCAGCGATGGACATGAATAAAGCAATGCGCTATGCTATCCGAGGAAAAAGGGTATTGACCAGGTTTGATAAATATTATCTGACAGATGTAGGGTTTGGAAAAATCAAAAATACAGATTCAAGACAGAAATAGGTGGTCTTATAGAAAATGTTGTATATAATGAGTTTTTAGTTCGGGGATATGAAGTATATGTGGGAAAAACGACAAAGGGTGAGATTGATTTTGTAGCAGTGAAAGACGGAAAGAGTATTACCAGGTCGCATATTTGCTAGCAACGGAAGATGTCATAGAAAGAGAATTTGGGGCATATAAGGATATTCAAGATCATTATCCGAAATATGTACTTTCCATGGACAGATTTGATTTTTCAAGAGAAGGAATCATACATCAGAATATAATAGATTATTTGATGGAAAGGTAAAAAACCCGTTGACAGATTCGAAAGAATCGACTATATTATCTTTAATAAAAGGGAGTAACTGGCGCCTGTAAGTCTTACAAAGTAGAAAATCAGGCGTTTGCGATGTCGTCAGTACGATGAGTGATCATCCGTATCGTAATGAAATGGTGAGACTTTTATTGCATATTTTTGGTGTGCAATAAAGGTCTCTATTTTTGTACACCTGATAAGCTCTAAAGCAGTATAGGGCGTTTGGCCACAGCGATTAAAAGGAGGTACAAATTATGTTGACAAATGAGCAGGCGAAGGAAAATCTAAAGAAATACGGACCGAATGAACTGGAAGAGGGAAAGAAAAAAAGCGTCTTTCAAATATTTTTAGAACAGTTCAAGGATTTTCTTGTAATTATTCTGATCATCTCCGCGGTGATCTCAGGATTTCTTGGAGATGTGGAGAGTGCGATTGTAATTTTTGTAGTTATTACGATGAATGCGATTCTTGGAACGGTGCAGACGGTGAAGGCAGAGCAGTCGCTGAATAGTTTGAAGCAGCTGTCGGCACCGGATGCGAAAGTTGTGCGTGACGGGCAGTTGATGCAGGTGCCGGCGAAAGAAGTGACCGTCGGTGATGAAGTGATTGTGGAGGCAGGAGATTTAATTCCGGCAGATGGAAAGTTACTTACAGTTGCAAGCCTTAAAGTGGACGAAAGTGCACTGACAGGTGAGAGTCTTCCAGTGGAGAAGTCTTTAGATGAAGTGCCGGAGGGCGTAGCACTCGGAGATCAGACAAATCGTGTATTTTCCGGAAGCTTCGTGACTTATGGGCGAGCATCTTTTGAAGTAACGGAAGTCGGAATGAGTACGGAGGTCGGTAAGATTGCCGGACTTCTGAAAAATGCATCAGAGAAGCAGACACCGCTTCAAAAGAATCTGGATGATTTTGGTAAGAAGTTGTCTATTACAATCCTTGTATTTTGCGGAATTTTATTTGCTATCAGCGTGATTCGCGGAGAATCGATTGTAAATGCATTTCTATTTGCGGTAGCGCTGGCGGTGGCAGCTATCCCAGAGGCGCTTAGTTCTATCGTGACCATCGTGCTTTCCTTTGGTACACAGAAGATGGCGAAGGAGCATGCAATCATCCGTAAGCTTCAGGCGGTTGAAGGACTTGGCAGTGTGTCAATCATCTGCTCTGATAAGACGGGAACTTTGACGCAGAATAAAATGACTGTGGAAAATTATTATGTAAATGGAGAGAGTGTCTGTTCCGAAGAGATTGATCTGAAGGATCCGGCACAGCGAGAGTTACTGATGTTCAGTATACTTTGCAACGATTCTACAAATCACGATGGTCAGGAGATTGGGGATCCGACGGAGACAGCTCTTATTAATCTTGGCAGCCTTTTGGGAGAAGATTATGCACAAGTACGTGATGAACACCCAAGGCTTTCCGAGGTACCGTTCGACAGTGACAGAAAACTTATGTCCACGGAACATTTTATAGACGGACGGTACGTTATGGTCGTAAAAGGTGCGGTCGATGTGCTGCTTGATCGCATGAGTCACATTCAGGATGGAGATATTCTAAGAAAGATTACAGAAGAAGACCGCGTCAGAATTGAAGTGCAGAATAAACATTTTTCAGAAAACGGACTGCGAGTTCTTGCATTTGCATTTAAGACGCTGGAACAGGAGCAAGGGCTTACATTAAATGATGAAAATGACCTGACATTCCTGGGACTGATTTCCATGATGGATCCGCCGAGAGTGGAGTCTAAAGATGCAGTCGCAGAATGCATCAAGGCTGGAATCAAACCGATCATGATTACAGGAGACCATAAAGTAACAGCAGCGGCTATTGCCAAACGAATCGGAATTCTGGAAAATATGTCGGAAGCCTGTGAAGGTGCGGTTATTGAGGATATGACTGATGAAGAACTTCAGGATTTCGTACCACAGATATCCGTCTATGCGAGGGTTTCACCGGAGCACAAGATCCGTATTGTGCGGGCATGGCAGGAGCGTGGAAATATCGTGGCAATGACGGGAGACGGAGTGAATGACGCTCCGGCACTGAAGCAGTCAGATATCGGAGTTGCCATGGGAATTACGGGAAGTGAAGTGGCGAAAGATGCGGCAGCTATGGTGCTGACGGATGATAACTTTGCAACGATTGTCAAGGCAGTGGAAAATGGACGAAACATTTTTTCAAAATATTAAAAAATGCGATTCAGTTCTTGCTTTCTGGAAATTTTGCAGCGATTCTTGCAGTTTTGTACGCATCACTTGCAAGTCTGCCGGTTCCATTTGCACCGGTACATCTGCTGTTCATCAACCTTCTGACAGACAGCCTGCCGGCGATTGCACTTGGACTGGAGCCGCACAATCCGGAAGTGATGAAAGAAAAACCGCGTGCCATGGGAGAGTCCATTTTGACAAAACCATTTCTTACAAGCATCGGAGTGGAAGGTCTGTGTATCGGAATCATGACCATGACAGCATTTATGATCGGATATCGCGATGGAAATGCAGTGCTGGCAAGTACGATGGCATTTGGAACACTTTGCAGTAGCCGTCTGGTTCACGGATTTAACTGTAAGGCAAACAAACCGATCATTTTTACGAAACGATTCTGGAATAACACTTATCTGATCGGAGCATTTGTACTTGGCTGGCTTTTGATTACAGGAGTACTGATGATCCCGGCACTTCAGGGAATGTTCAAAGTGCAGACACTGACGGTAGCACAGTTGATGACTGTATATGGACTGGCACTTTTGAATCTGCCGGTTATTCAGCTGCTGAAATGGATTAGAACACGAAAGAAATAGAGGATTTGACAGGATATTGAATAAAGGAAGGAATTGAATGGAACTGAATAAGGAAAATATGCGGAAAATCCGGAAGCTGATTTTGTTCACAGCACTGCTGATCGTGGTGCTGTGGAAATATGAAGAGGTGTTGGAGGTACTGGGATATGTGGGACATCTGATCTTTCCGTTTCTGCTTGGAGGAGCCATTGCGTTTGTATTGAATGTACCGATGAACTTTATCGAGCGGCACTTGTTTATGGAAAAAGTAAGAAAAAATAAAGTGTCAGATAAGCTTGCAAGACCGGTGAGTCTGTTGAGTGTACTTTGTATCGTAGTTGGCGTGTTGACGGTAGTAATCTTTGGTGTTGTACCTCAGCTTGTAAATACATTTGGAAATCTGGGGCAGAGTATTACCCAGTTCATCCACATGCACAGGCGTGGGGGGAAAAGAGGTCTTTCATGGAACAAGGAGGTTGTCGAACTGATCAACAGTGTACAGTTTGACTGGGACAAGATTGTGGAGACACTGATTGATTTCCTGAAAAATGGTGCAGGAAATATGCTGAATTCGACACTCACCGCTGCAAAAAGCATTATCAGCGGAGTTTCAACATTTGTCATAGCTTTTTTATTTGCAATTTATATTTTGCTGCAGAAGAAAAAGCTTGGGATACAGGCGAAAAAGGTACTGTTTGCATTCGTACGAAGAGGTCGTGCGGAGGCTGTGATTCTCGGAAGCATGTTCGTATTGGCCATGACAATCTTCCGGCTGCCGTATGCACTGCTAGTGGGAATCTTTATCGCATTTACCGCACTGATACCGATCTTTGGAGCATTTCTTGGCTGTGCGGAGGGAGCATTTTTAATCTTCATGGTCGATCCGATGAAGGCACTTATGTTCATCGTGTTGTTTCTTGTGCTTCAGCAGATAGAAGGGAACCTGATTTATCCGCATGTGGTAGGTAATTCTGTAGGGTTGCCGTCCATCTGGGTGCTGGCAGCGGTCAGCATCGGAGGCAGCCTTATGGGAGTAGTTGGAATGCTGATATTTATACCGATTGTGTCGGTGGCATATGCATTGTTCCGGGAAATTGTGTATTTGAAGCTGAAAAAACAGGGTGTAGATCCGGCAGAGCTGGAGGTTTAATAAAGACAATTAAGTCAGACCATTGAAGTGCTTATGTGTAGAATAATGTAAAAAATTAAGAAAAGTTCGTGTAGTTTAGTGTAAAAAAACGATAAAAATACATTGATTTTTACACGAATAATTCATATACTACCTGACTTTAGAAGTTCAAGACAAAAAAATGGTGCTAACTCGTTAACCTAGCGAGTATGCATCATTTTTATTTGTCTATCTGCAAGATAGTAATTTGTAAGTGGCTGATTGAGTTTTTTGCCAAGTTCTGTTATGAATTCAGAAGCTCGAGTTATATTGATGTATTTTTTATCATTTACTTTGACTAGCCTAAAATTTCTATAGAATTCACATATCTTTGATGTGCTGTATTTATTATCCAGAACTTTGAACTGTAATATTCTTGTAAGTAAAATCGTAACATAACATATTAAGAAATGTCCCTTGATACTGTTTTCTTTTTGAAGATATACAGGACGTGCATCAAGTTCACTTTTCATTACTCTAAATGACTCTTCGATTCTCCACAAGTTATGATAGGCATCATATATTTCAACATCCTTCATTTTTATTTCAGAAGTAACAAGCATATTATATCCTGCAAGGTCTCTGTCTTTTTTTATTGCTTCTTCATTTAATGTTACTATAGGATGATCACCATCGTTTGATGTAATAGTTATATATTTTCCAGATTCTCCATATTCACTTTTTTTAGCGGAATATGTTTTTAAATTTCTTGCTTTTTCAACCATCTTATCGATTTCCATAAGTTTTTTTCTTGCAAGTTTTGGATTGTAGGTACAGACTCTTTTTTTCTCTTATTGTTTTTTTTGACAATCTTACCATCATCATCTTTATAAGAATAGTCAAAATCTTCAATACATGACTTGTATCTGTATACTGTATTTCCATATTCATCCTTTACATCTTTATAATCATTATTAAGAAGTACCCATACCTTTTCTTTTTCAGAAAGCTGTTTTACAGATTTTGAAAATATATATCCATCACTGTTATTGACTGCCTGTATTATATTTCTTGCGCAGTTCAGCCCTTTATCGGCTATCTGAATAGTTCTTCCAGAGATATTGTTTTGATTTTTCATATCCTGAATGATGTTTCTCAATATTGGTTTTTCAGATTCGTTTCCAGGATACATCTTCTTGCCGATAGGAATCATATTGGCATCAAGGAGGAGCCCCATACCAACAATAGAATCATTTTTATTCTCTTTGGATGGACCGCGTCTTTGAAAGTCATTTTCCTTATCGATTTCAAAGAAGAAGTTGGTACAGTCAAAAAAAGAATGAGAAGTATCCGTACCATAGTTTTCTTTGGTGGCTACAGTAAATATTTCAACCAGCTTTTCATATTCGCTGCCAACGAATTCTACAGCGTCAAGAAGCTGATCATAGGAATAGTTCATTTCCTTAAATAAAGAAGGAAGAACATCATGAAAAGTCTTGTATTTAGAACAGGGCGCAACAGCTCTGGCAAATACAAGTGATGAAAAAATGTCAAAGACATTGAACTGAAAATTCCTGTTGGACTGTAAGAAGCCAAAGTGCTGTTCAACATCCAGGTTATTAAGGATATTGGCCAGAGGGAAATAGCCAAGATATTTTTCAGGAGAAATATCGGAAATAAGTTTTTCAGTTTTCTTTTGGACTTCTTTTTCCATTTTCTTTTCAGCATTTGGATTGTCTAATACAATTATTTCCATTTTATCTTTTAATTATGGAATGAAAGATAGAAAAAGAATAGATGAATGTATTAAGTTTGGTATTGTTGATACAATCATTGTTTCTTTAATGATTACTTTATTATTTGAACTTCTTGCCCATCCATTATCACAATTATTTGGATTATCAGGAAGTACACAAGAAATGATTGATATTTGTAGTACAGCTTTACATATAGCAAGTCTGGGATTTGTTTTTATGGGTATTTCTGTCGCGATTCAAGGTGTTTTACAATCTATTGGTTATGCCATTAGACCTTTAATTATTGCTTTACTTCGCTTGGTTATTTTTGTATTTCCAATAGCCTACTTCTTTACTTTAACAGAAAATGTAACAACACTTGTTTGGTGGACATTTCCAATTTCTGAATTGTTGACAGTTATTGTTTCATTTATTATCTTGAAAAAATCATATAATGAAAGAATAAGTCCTATTAAAAATGAAAGTATAACAAATAATTTAGTAATTGCTATTTCAAGAGAACATGGCACAAATGGAAAAGAAATTGCGAGACAAGTCGCTAAAGAATTAAACATTGAATTTTATGATAAAGAAAGAATCAAAGAATTTGCTCTTAAACATGGATTTGTAAGTAATAAAGAAAGTGAAGATTATATTTATAGTCAATTCTTATCATTAGACATCAATAAAAATTCAATTATTCTTTTATCAAATGTTATTAAAGAAATTGCGAAGAAAGGAAATTGTGTTATTGTTGGAAGAGCTACAGATTATATTTTAAAAGAAGATGAAAAATTAGTAAGAATCTTCTTATATGCTCCTTTAGAATATCGTCTAAATAAAGTAATGGAAATTTATCATGATAGTCATGAGGATGCTCTTCGATATATTCATAAATCGGATCATTCTAGAAAAGGTTATTATGAAGTTATTTCTAATAAACATGGGTGATAAATCAAACTATGATTTATGTTTAGATTGTAAATTAGGAAATGAAACAATCAAAGATATTATTTGTAACTATGTTAAATCTTTAAATAAATAAAGAAGTCTTTCAAAAAATGAAAAGACTTCTTTTCTTTTAAAGATATTCTATATAATGTCTTTTACATAGGGAGGGCTTATATGAGTAAATTAAGAGATCATTATTTATTTCATGCAGGTATTTCATGTTTTTTTTATTTAGGGTATGGTGCCTTTACAGTTGTTTTGTCAATGTATTGTCAAGATATAGGAATGTCAGCCTCACAAATTGCTTACATTGTATCCTTTGCACCACTTTTATCTATTGCAACACAACCATTTTTTGGATACTTGGCAGATAAGTGGCAATCACCAAGAAAAGTATCTATTTTATTATCATTTGCGAATATACTTTGTATGTTTATTTTTGCAATTAGTCGTAATTTTTGGATTTTACTTTTATCATCAGGTCTAGCAGTATCTTTTATGAATGCGGTTACTCCTTTAACAGATCGTATTGGTGTTTCTTCACCTTATCAATTTGGTAAGATTCGTTTATGGGGTTCTGTAGGTTATGCCATTATGGCACAAGTCAGTGGACTTTTATATCAATATATTTCACCATTTGCTAACTTCATGGCTGGTATTTTAGGAACATTAATTACCATTATTTGTATTTATATGGTTTCTGATCCAAAGCTTTCAGAAGTTCCCGAAAAAGAAGAAAATAAATTATCGACAGTTGTTGTTATGAAAGAGCTTGTTCATAATATACCATTTATGCTCTTTCTAGTGATTTCATTTTTCTTTTGGGGAGCATGCTCCACAAACTTTAACTATTTATCATTATTTATTAAATCTCAAGGTGGAACAGCTTCACAAGTAGGAACCTACCAACTTTTTGCGACATTATTTGAAATTCCGATGATTCTAGCAACAGACTATATCATTAAAAAGATACCTTATCGTTATATCATGATGTTTGCGATTATCATGTCAATGATCAATTTGCATGGTATGCAACTTTACCTTCTGTTAATATGATTATTTATGTTTTGTATTTAAAGGTTTTTCTACTGTACTCTTTACGATGATTACTGTAAGATTAGTAATGGTTTTAGTAAAAGAAGAATATGTCTCTACAGCCTATGGAATTCAAGCTATGCTTGGTAAAGGCGTAGGTGCAATGCTTTTCCAATTAATTGGAGGTAGAATTTATTTGATTCCATAGGAATGAATGGTTTCTATTTATTCTTATTTGCAGGAATTACGATTGCTTTTGTAGTGACACTTTTCTTTAGAATGCCTAGGAAAGTGAGAGTGTAGTATGTTAGAATTAAATGCTGTTATTTTTGATATGGATGGTTTGATGATTGATACAGAACCTGTAGGAAAGATGTTAGTGAAAACATCTCATGAAAAATTTGGTTATGAAATTACTGAAGAAATGTTTTATCATTTGATTGGTACAAATGAAAAGACATCAAAAGCTTATTATCATAGTGTTTTTGGTGAAGATTATCCTTATCAAAAGATTAAAGATTATCGAGATCAATTAAGAAAAGAATATTTTAATAGTCATCCTTTAGAAGTAAAAAAAGGTTTATATGATTTATTAGAAGATTTAAAAAAGAAAAATATTAAAATGGCAGTGGCTTCTTCAACACGTTATGAACGTGTTTTATCTAATTTAAAGAGTATTAAAGTTGATCATTATTTTAATGCCATTATTGGTGGTGACCAAATACAACATGGGAAGCCAGCCCCAGATATCTTTTTAAAAGCAGTTGAGTTGCTAGGGGTAAGTAAAGAAGATGCCCTTGTTTTAGAAGATAGTAAAAATGGAATTTTAGCAGCACATGCAGGAAATATTCCTGTTATTTGTATTCCTGATTTGATTCATCATTCTAAAGATATTCTTGATTTAACTGTAGGATGTTATGATTCTCTTGATCAATTAATAGATGTTATTGTTAAAAAAGATGACAAAGCATAATATAGAACCCGTTTATAATCAAGATTCTAGGATTCTTATTCTAGGATCTTTTCCCATCTGTAAAATCAAGGAGAAGCCAAGTTTTTTTTATCATCATCCTCAAAATCGTTTTTGGAAAGTTTTAGCTGCTTTATTTCAAGAAGGAAGTTCCACAAACAATTGAAGAGAAGAAAACTTTTTTACTTAGAAATCATCTTGCTTTATGGGATGTTATTGAAAGTTGTGACATTAAAGGATCAAGTGATTCAAGTATTACCAATGTTAAAGTCAATGATTTAGATTTAATTGTTAAAAATTGTCCTGTTGAAAAAATCATTACTAATGGCAAAGCTGCCAATCGTTATTATCATCAATATTTTGATTATAATTTACCCGTTATTCAATTACCTTCTACTTCACCAGCGAATGCCATGTATTCACTTGAAAAATTAATTGAGAAATGGAAGGTGATTTTATGGAAAGAGATTTAACACAAGGAAAGATAGAAAAGTCTATTTTATTATTTTCTATTCCGATGATTTTAGGGAATTTATTACAACAATTTTATAGTTGATACTTATATTGTAGGAAAATATATTGGTAGTAATGCATTAGCTGCTGTTGGATCAAGTTATGCATTAATGACATTTCTAACTTCTATTATTATTGGTTTATGTATGGGAAGCGGTATTTTCGATGTATTTTGGAGCTAAAAAATATGAAAAGATGAAAATGTCATTGATTCTAACAATTGTTTCACTTGGAACAAGAGTTCTTCTAGCCTACTTATTAGCGCCTTCATTTGGTTTAGAAATGATTTGGTGGGCAATTGTTATTGGATGGATTTTAGCGGATACAATTGGTATTGTATATGGTATAAAAATAGAAAAATGGTTCAAGTAAAAAATACTGCTTTTGCAGTATTTTATTAGCTATTTTGACTAGACAAGTGTATAATAATCTTTACCGTATGTGTCTACTTAGTATTATTTGGCATGATACGTAAGCGCTTACTAAAGGAGTTCGCTATGAAATATTTACAAAGATTAGGTAAATCACTCATGTTACCTGTTTCAATCATGCCTATAGCAGCACTACTTAAAGGAATTGGGTATTGGATTGATCCTACTGGATGGGGTATACATAACCCAATTGCTGCTTTACTCATTGCTGCTGGTGGAGCAATTATAGATAACCTTCCCATTTTATTTGCGATAGCTGTTGCTATGGAAATGTCTAAAAAAAAGAGATACAGCAATAGTGTTAAGTGCTCTTGCTTGTTATATGATGATGACAACAATTCTATCATCTAAATGCATCGCATTAATATTGCAAATTCCAGAATATGCTGTGGATTTAGCTTTTCATAATACGCAAAGTGCTTTTATTGGTATTTTGGTAGGTTTGATTGTGGCTATTTCTTTTCAAAAGTTTGATCAAAAAAGATTACCTCAGTTTTTAGCTTTTTTTGATGGAAAGAGATTTGCTTCCATTGTTTCTATAGGAATTACACTTTTGATATCTTTAATATTTATTGATATTTGGCCAATGTGTTATCACTTTTTTATTTGGTTTGGAAAAGAAATCGCTAATTTTGGACCTCTAAGTGCAGGAATCTATGGTGTTTTAAATCGTTTATTGATTCCTACTGGTTTACATCATGCTCTCAACTCTGTATTTTGGTTTGATGTTGCAGGTATTAATGATATTGGAAAATTCTGGGGAACAATTTCCGGTGGTGTTAAAGGTGTAACAGGAATGTATCAAGCGGGATTTTTCCCAGTAATGATGTTTGGTCTTCCTGGAGCTGCTCTAGCTATGTATCGTTGTGCTAGAAAAGAGAATAAGAAAAAAGTAGGTGCTATCTTATTTTCGGCTGCTTTAGCATCGTTTTTTACAGGTGTGACTGAACCACTTGAGTTTGCTTTTATGTTTGTAGCACCAACACTTTATTTAATTCATGCTTTACTTACAGGATGATGCTTTTTATTGCAGCAACTTTTAAATGGATGGCAGGGTTTGGTTTTTCTGCAGGACTTATAGATTATGTTTTAAGTTTTAAATCACCATTTGCTAATAATATTTTATTTTTAATTCCTTTAGGAATTATATGCGGATTGATTTATTACATTGTTTTTAGAGTATTGATTACACGTTATAATATTATGACACCTGGAAGAGAAGAAAATGAGGTAAAGAAAGTAGAGAAAGTCGAAAACAATTTTGATGAAATTGCTATTCAATTATTTGAAGCATTAGGTGGTAAAAAGAATATTATAAGTGTTGATCATTGTATTACGCGTTTACGTGTAGAAGTTAAAGATATCTCAATAATAGATAAACAGACTCTATCAAAGATGAATTTTTCTCATATTGTTGAAGCAAGTGAGCATGAAATACAAATCATTATAGGAACTGAAGTTCAATTTATTGCTGAAATATTAAATGAAATACTAATGTAGGAGAAATGAAATTGAAGATTATAAAAATATTTAATAATAATAGTATTGCTGCTTTATCTGATGAATTAGGGGATATTATTTTAACAGGATCAGGAATCGGCTTTCAAAAAAAGATAGGTGATTTAGTTGATGAATCACGGATTGAAAAAACGTATATCTTTAAAGAAAAAGGTGAAAAACGTATACGTAGAGGAATCAATGATATTGAACCTATTTATTATGAAATTACTAGTTTATTAGTAAGCAAAGCAACAGAACAATTGAATACCCAATTTTATGGGGAAATCTTTCTAGCAATTAGTGATCATATTGCTTTTGCTATTAAACGAAAAAAAGAAAATATTGATTTGCCAAATGTAGTTTTATCTGAAACAAAAGCTCTCTATAAAAAGAATATCAGTTGGGTTTATGGATTATAAAAATGATTAAAGAAAAACAGATATTCAATTAGAAGAGGCAGAAGCAGGGTATATTGCATTACATTTAGTTAATTTTTCTACTAAAAACAATGCACAAAATACTTCTAAAATTGTTAATTTTGTAAAAGATGTTTTTGATATTATTGAAAAAACAATGTGCATTAAATTAGAATTAGATTCTATCGATTATGCAAGATTATCTACACATCTTAAGTTTTTAGCTGAAAGGGTTTTTCGACATGATATAGGAAATACAATAGATACAACAGAAAATATAAGAGATATGTTAAAAGAAAATATTCGGTTATCTCTTTGTGTTAATCGGATAAAAAAAATTAATTCAAAAAAAAATATCATTATACATTAACACCAGATGAACAAACATATTTATGTATACATATCAAAAAGAATTGTCACATTTAATGTAAGCGCTTGACAAAAAGTAATGCTATTTGTTATTGTATAGACAAGGATTGTTACTTTAAGTAGGCAAGACCAAATATATTGACGGCATTTTAGAAATGTTGTTTTTATGTTTGGTTCTTTTTCTTTTTTAAAAGAGAAGGGAGAAAAATATGAAAATTGAAAAAGAAAAGTGTTGTAGCTGTATTAACATTATCGATGTCAATGGGTTCAGTATTATCGATGGTACCAGTTTTTGCAGAAACATCTCAACAAAATTTAGCGTTAAACAAAACAGCTTATGTTTCAGCTGAATATGGCACAATGCCTAGAAAAAATTTAACTGATGGTAATGAAAAAACACGTTGGTCAACAGAAAGTGGACCTACTCAATGGGCATATATTGATTTAGGACAAGAATATGAAATGAATAAGTTTCAAATGTTTTGGGAAAATGAATCGACTTATGCCTCAGCTTATAATATTTATGTTTCTAATGATCTTAATTCTTGGGGTGAACCAGTACTTTCAAGAACAGATAATAAAAATGTTGTCAGTGAAGAATTATTAGGTAGTAAAGTAAGTGGTCGATATGTTAAGTTAGAAGTTACAGAAATGAAAGGGTATCCTAATGTTTCATGTTATGAATTTAAAATTTTTTAATACAGATGAAAAAGTACAAGATCCAAATACAAATGTTGCATTAAAGAAAACAGCAATCGCAAGTTCTCAGGAAGCAGAAAGTGTTAAAAGCAGCAAATGCAGTAGATGGAAATACATCATCACATAGTTCTCGTTGGGGAAGTAATATTGGAAACGGACCAGATTGGATCTATGTTGATTTAGGTGAAAGAATGAATGTTAATACTGTTAAGGTATTCTGGGAAACACGTAAAGCAACAGCTTATAAGATTCAAATTGCTGATACTGAATCTACGCCTCAAGAAAGTGATTGGCAAACAGTTAAAGAATTTAAAGATCGTCCAAAATCTTTAACAGAAAAAATTGTTTTAGATCAAATCTATAAAGCAAGATATGTGCGTTTATATGTTGATTCACATACTTCAGAAGATCCAGATGGTGGTATCGCTTGGAATACGATTTCTATTTATGAATTAGAAGTTTATGGTGGAAATCCTGATGAAAAAATGTCAATGAGTGATGTTTTAAATGGAATTCAAGTAGAAACACCAAAAACTGGAGATAAAAAGTTAAAAGTCACTTTACCAGAAGTTGAAGGTTATACTGTTGAATATAATGGTACTGATTTTGAACAAGTCATTGATGAAGATTTAACAATTTATCAACCTATTAGTGATAAAAATGTTAAAGTATCATTCAAGATTACAGATAATGATACAAATGATTATAAATTCAAAGAAATTGCTGTTACAGTTCCAGGTAGTCAAAAAAATGATGAAACAGCGAATAAAGCACCAAATGTTTTACCAGAATTAGCTGAATGGAATGGTGGACATGGAAACTATACAGTTTCTAAAGGGGCAAGAATTGTTTATAAAGATAGTTCACTTCAAAAAACTGCAGAAGCACTTGCTAATGATTATGAAGATATTACTGGAAAAAGTATTGCTGTTGTAAAAGGTGAAAGCAAAACAGGAGATATTACTTTAGCTCTTACAAAAGATAAATCATTAGGGTTACAAGATGAAGGATATTTAATGGATATTGATGATTCAATCAATATTAAAGCTGAAACAACAACAGGGGCTTATTGGGCAACCAGAACGATTTTACAAAGTATTAAACAATCAGGAAATGTTCCTTGTGGGACAACAAGAGATTATCCACTTTATAAAGTAAGAAGTTTTATTTTAGATGTTGGACGTAAAACATTTACAATGGATTATTTAAAACAAATCGTTAAACAAATGTCATGGTATAAAATGAACGATTTCCAAGTTCACTTAAATGATAATTTAATTTCAATTGAAAGTTTAGCTGATCCAATGACAGGTTATTCAGCATTTAGATTAGAATCAGATGTTAAAAAGGGTGGAAACAATGGTTTAAATCAACAAGATTTAACAAGTACAGATTTATTCTATACAAAAAAAGAATTTAAAGATTTTATTAAGGATTCAAGAGATTATGGTGTAAGTATTGTTCCTGAAATTGATACACCAGCACATTCATTAGCACTTACTAAAGTAAGACCTGATTTAAGACATGGAACAAATGGACGAGAAATGATCATCTAGCTTTAAGAGATAAATATGATGAATCATTAGGATTTGTACAAAGTATATTTGATGAATATATGAAAACAAGTGATCCTGTTTTCGATGAACAAACTACAGTCCATGTTGGTGCAGATGAATATAATGCAGATAAAGAAGCTTATCGTCGATTCTCAGATGATATGTTGAAATATGTACAAGATTCAGGAAGAACAGCACGTATTTGGGGAAGTTTAACTCAATGTTCAGGAAAAACTCCGGTTAGAAGTAAAGATGTTCAAATGAATTTATGGAACTTTGGTTATGCGAATATGGATCAAATGTATGAACAAGGTTATGATTTAATTAACTGTAATGATGGGCATTATTACATTGTTCCTAATGCAGGATATTATTATGATTATTTAAATAATAATATTTTATATAATCAAGCAATCAACTCGATTAGTGGTGTCACAATTCCTGCTGGTGATGAACAAATGTTAGGGGCGCTATTGCTGTATGGAACGATATGACAGACTATTTAGAAAATGGTATTAGTGAATATGATGTTTATGATCGTTTACAAAATGCAATTCCATTATTTGGTGCTAAATTATGGGGTAAAGGAGATAAAACATTAGATCAAGCTAATAGTTTAAGAACAACATTAGGAGATGCACCAGGTACAAATTTTGGTTATGAAGCAGCTAAAGATGAAAATGGTATGATTGCTCATTATGATTTAGATAATCTTGATCAATTAAAAGACCATGAAAATATCGAACTTGCTTCATTAGACAGTCATGATGCATTACGTTTGTTAGGAAATAAAAGTTATGCTACTACATCATTTAGTACTGTTGGTTTAAATAATGATTTACGTGTAAAAGTTAAACGTGAATCTTCAAGTGAAGAGGAACAAATTTTATTTGAAAGTAGCTATGGATCAATTAAAGCTGTTCAAAAAGAAACAGGAAAAGTTGGATTAAGTAGAGAAAATCATGATTATTCATTTAATTATGAATTACCAGTTAACCAATGGGTTGAATTAGAATTCAAAAATAGAAAAGAAGTTATTGATTTATATGTAAATGGTCAATTAGTAGATACTCTTGGTGATGATGAACAAGTAAGTGGTAGACCATTAAAAGCAACAATGATGATACCGTTTGAAAGAATTGGAAGTAAGAAACATGCTTTTAAAGGATATGTTGATGATATTCGTTTAGGTACACAAAAAACATATGCTTCAACAATGGAATTGGATTATTTAGTAACAAGTGCAAGTTATATAGCAGATGAATCACAAAATAAACAATTACAAGAAAAAATAAAAGAAGCAAAAGTAATTTTAAAAGAATATGATCCAAATGAACAAACAATTTCAACTCTTACAGATGAAATTAAAGAATTAGTAAATGGAATTGATTACAAAAAAGCAAATTATACAAGAGTAGATCACTATTTAAATTCAATTCCAAAAGATTTATCTATTTATACAGAAGATTCTGTTAAAAACTTACAATTTGTTATTGATATGATTCAAAGAGAATTACCTAAATCAATGCAAGATACAGTCGATCAATATGAAGTAGAACTTACAAAAGCACTTACTAAACTACAATTAAAATCACAAGTTAATGTAAATTACATTGATAACAGCAAACTTACAGCAACTGCTTCATCTTATCAACATGATGGATCAGATCCTAAAAATGTATTAGATGATAATCCATCAACAATGTGGCATACAGATTGGAATTTATCAACACCTCATTGGATTGCTTTTGAAAATAAAGAAGAAATGAGTGTCAATGGTTTAACATATGTTCCTCGTCAAACTGGTAAAAATGGAAATGTTACAAAATATCGTATTGAAACAAGTGATGATGGTATTAATTGGAAAACAGTTAAAGAAGGTAATTTATCAAGTGATTCATCTACAAAAGTCATTGAATTTGATACAGTAAAAACAAAACATCTTCGTTTATACTACGTAGAAGCTGTTAATAATAACGGAAGTGCTGCAGAAATTAAATTACATCGTGCAGATATACCGGCAGATGTTGATGGTTTAAAAGATGTTATCAATAAAGCTAAAGCTATGGAAGATATTGGATATTTATCTACTTCATGGAATCATTTACAGGATACAATTAAAGCTGCTGAAGGTTTAGTCAATGCAGAAAATCCTGACGCTAATGAAATTGAAATTATGAAACGTCAATTAACAGATGCAATGGTAAAACTTGTATTATCTGTTGATAATGAACAATTAAAATCATTCGTTGATGATTTATCAAATCTTGAACAAAAAGATTATACAAAGGATTCATGGAAACAATTCCAAACTGTTCTTAAAGAAGCACAGGATGTTATAAGTAATCATGATGCAACAAAAGATGAAATCAATGATATGTATCAAAAATTATTAGATGCTTATAATGGACTTGTTACACTTAATGATAAATCTGGATTAACTGATTTGATTAGTAAAGCTGATCAACTTCAAGAAAAAGATTATACAAAAGATTCATGGAAACAACTGGTAGAAGCATTAACTCAAGCAAAAGAAGTATCTGCTAAAGAAGATGCTACAAAAGAAGAAATCAACGAAGCTATTTTTAATCTAGAAAAAACTATGAATGCTCTTAAAAAAGTAGATTCATCTACTAAAGATGATAATACTTCAAAAGGAAATACTTCATCTAAAGATAATCAAGTAATTACTTCTATTACTAAAAGTGATAAAAAACGATCTTCAACTGCTAAAACAGGTGATGAAACAAATATTATTTTATTTGTATTAATGGCTTTCATGTCATGGTTAGGTATTAAAAAAGTAAAAAAAGAAGAATTATAAAAATAGATGCCACTATTAAGTAGTGGTATTTATTTTGTCTAGACAAATTTATTGTAAGCCCTTGCATAGACAAAGAGTGTATGTTACAATACAGGATGTAAATACGGATTGTTACTTTAAGTAGGCAAGACCAAATAACTTACATTTTTTTAGTGTATCTTGTTTGGTATTTATTTTTTGGTTTGTATTTGCAAATTAAGATTACATTATTCATTTAAGGGAGCAGTAATGTAAATAAGAAAGGAAGAAGAATATGAAAGAAAAGGTAAAGAGAATTGTTTCTCTAGCACTTGCATTTTTAATGTCAATTGGATGTATTCACTCTTATCCAATCGTCAGTGCTTTGGAAAATGATTATGAAGTCTATCCAAATCCTCATATGATGGGCTATCAAGATGGTTCATTTGATATGACATCTACTGTCAATGTTGTCTATGAAGATGGTATTGATGAATATACAAAGGATAGAATGAATGAAGTATTAGCTATTAAAAATATAAAAGCAAGTACTTCTGAAGAAGTAAAAGAAGGCCAAACAAACATTTTAGTAGGTATTAAAGATTCAAATCAATATGTTGATCAATATGTTGGTGAACATTATTCAGTAAAAACAACCCAATTATTTGATCAATTAGATTCATACTTATTAAAAGTTGATAATGGAACAATTACAGTATTAGGTAAAGATACAGATGCGGCTTTTTATGGTCTTACAAGTTTGTATCATATCTTTAAACAATTAGACGGAACAAATATCCGTAATTTTACAATAGAAGATTATGCTAATGTTGCTAGTCGTGGATTTATTGAAGGTTATTATGGAAATCCATGGTCTACTGAGGATCGTATGAAATTAATGGAATGGGGAGGATACTACAAGTTGAATTCTTATTTCTATGCTCCTAAAGATGATCCTAAACATAACTCTAAATGGCGTGAACTTTATACAGATGAAGAAATTGAAACAAAAATCAAACCTCTTGCTGAAGCAGGAAATAAATCAAAATGTCGTTTTGTATTTGCATTACATCCATATATGTATAATGCCATCAGGTATAATAGTGAAGAAAACTATCAAGCAGACTTAAAAGTATTACAAGCTAAATTTGAACAAGTTATTAAAGCAGGTGTTCGTCAAATTGCTATTTTAGCAGATGATGCTGGAAATGTTGGTGGTGCTAACTATACAAAAACATTAACTGATATGACAGCATGGTTAAAAGAAATGCAAAAAACATATCCAGATTTAAAATTAACATTACCATTCTGTACACAAGAATATATGTATAATGGTGAAGTTATTATCAAAATTTCCCAGCAAATATTCAAATTGTCATGACAGGTGGTAGAGTTTGGGGAGAAGTAACAAATGATTTCACAACGACATTTACTAATAATGTGGGACGTGGACCTTATATGTGGATCAACTGGCCATGTACAGATAACTCTAAAAAACATTTGATCATGGGTGGTTATACAACATTCTTACATCCAGGTGTAGATCCAAACAAGATTCAAGGAATTGTTTTAAATCCAATGCAACAATCTGAGCCAAGTAAAGTTGCAATTTTTGGAAATGCATGTTATTCATGGAATATTTGGCAAAGTGAAGAAGAAGCTCAAAAATGCTGGAATGCTTCATTTAAATATGTTGATCATAATAGCGCTATTGAAACGCAAGCATCTACTGCTTTAAGAGAACTTTCAAAACATATGATCAATCAAAATATGGATGGTCGTGTAACAGCATTACAAGAATCAGTAGATTTAAAAGATCGTTTAACAAGCTTCAAAGAAGCTCTTACAAATGGAACAACAATCAGTGATGAACAATTTAAAGATTTGATCAATGAATTTACAATCTTAAAAAATGCGAGTGCTACATATAGAGCACAAGCAGGTGATACAAGAATAAAAGATCAAATTGTATATTGGTTAAACTGTTGGGATGATACAGCAGATGCAGCAATAAATTATCTTAAAGCTGTTAAAGCTGTACAAGATGAAGAAGCTAATGATAAGATTTGGGATCTATATGCTACTGGACAAGCTGCTTTTGAAAAATCAAAAACATATGGATTCAATTATGTTGATCATTTAGAATATGCAGAAGTAGGAGTACAACATATCGTACCATTATTAAAGCAATGGATTCTTATTTAGGAGATATTGCTTCTACAATTGTAAATCCAAATAAACAAGTTACTAAATTTATTACAAATCGTAATGATAGTCCAACAGGTAATATTGATAATGTATTCGATAATAAAGCCAATACTGAAATTGTTTATAAAACACCAAATACAATTAGTAAAGGAACTTATGTAGGCGTTAGTTATTCAAAAGCAATTGATATTGATAGAGTGACTTTTAGATTAGGAACAAATTCAAATTCAAAAGATACTTTTTCTAAAGCTAAAGTGCAATATACAACAGATGGTAAAAAATGGATTGATTTAGATAATCAAGAATATACTTTACCAAATGATGTAGCTTTAACTGACTTAAATTTAAAAGGGGTTAAAGGTATTCGCATGGTTGCTACTGAAGATAAAGCGAATACTTGGTTAGGTATTAGAGATATTGCTGTTAATGCAGATGAAGTAGTAACTGAAGAAGATCCAGCACATTATCTGTTGATAAATTGACACTTAAAGGTGGTTCTTTAAATAATTTATTAGATGACAGTAATGCTACTTATGCTCATTTTGCTGAAAGTCCTTATAAAGGTGGAGAAATTAAAGATTATTTACCAGTTGATGCAAGTATTACATTAACTTTCAAAAAAGCAAAAACATTAGGTACAATTTATTTTGGACAAGATGCAGGAACAGATAAATCAACAAAATATGTCATTGAATATACAACGGATGGTCAAACATGGAAAGTATTAAAAGAATATAATGGTGATGCTTCTGTTGAATTAGATGTATCAAGTCAAAATATTAAAGCAAAAGCAGTTCGTATTAGAAACTTAAAATTAAATTTAAAAAGTAATACAGCAGGATATTGGTGGAAAGTCAATACATTTAAAATGGCTGATCCAGGACAAATCAATGCAACATTTATGTATACAGATACATGGGGAATTTATCGAGGAACAGTAGCTAATTTAACAGATGGTGATAGTTCAACAGCATTAGATTTTAGTACCTCAGGTGATAGAACAAGAAAAGGTGATTATATTGGTTGGGATTTAGGTAAAGAAACAGCTATTGGTAAAATTCATGCAGTTATCGGTGGAGACCGCAGTGCAGGAGATAAATGGGAAAAATAATAGTTTACAATACTCTAATGACAACCAAGACTGGACTACTTATAAAACATATCAAGGTTTAGCTAGTGGAAAAGATACAATTGATGAAAATTTCTATGGTTTAAAAGCACGTTATGTTCGTTTAGTGAATGAAGAAGAAAGAGCTGTATGGGTTATTTTCTCTGAATTTACAGTAAATGCATATAATCCAGATGAGGATTTCAATAATGCTAATGTTTATACAAATACAGATTATAGATTAGCTTCACAAAGTGAAGAAGCACTTACAGAATTGATCTATAATCAAGAAATTACTTTAGAAAAAGGTCAATACGTTGGTGTTGATTTATCAAGAATCAAAGATTTAAGTACATTCAATATTGATTATGAAAATGGTCAAGGAGCAACTTACAAGTTTCAAAAAATGGTGTTGAATGGACAACTGTAACAGGTCAAGAAAAGAACTTCCAGATGGAAGATATGTAAGATTAATTAATAAAACAGACAAGCTGTTAAATTGACAATTAATCATTTTGAAGTACATTCAAATGAAATTACAGCACCATATTTATATAAAGCAACTATGAATATTAATCCTTCATGGGGTGTTGGTGAAGATACTAGAAATAATGGTGCTGCTTTTGATGGTAATATCGATTCAACAACAGAATTTGGTGATTTTCCACAAAAAGGACAATATATTATTTATGATTTAGGACAAGAAAGAACAATTTCTAAAATTCAAATGTATTGCCAAGATAGTGCAGTTAACTATATTAGAGATGCTGATATTTTAGTATCAGATGATTTAGAAAACTGGACAAAAGTTGTAACTATTGGAGATGGTAATGAAAATACAAATGATGCTGGGGTTAAATGTATTGATTCAGATGCAGGTTATAAAGCATCAAGCACATATCCAAATAAGTCTATG